>ENA-UOOK01000024-UOOK01000024.1-fermentation-metagenome-genome-assembly--contig:-NODE-24-length-144271-cov-43.631802_pt1 | contig 144271 bp, 145 predicted proteins | sample MGYA00245777_ERZ724023 | MGnify/ENA primary metagenome ERZ724023 (study PRJEB28704, sample SAMN03018312) | fermentation metagenome | biome: anthropogenic terrestrial biome; feature: soil... | reverse complement strand
TTTTTCACCGGGATATTTCTACAGCAAAGATTTTTACCCGATACTGATACTGTTCGTTGTTGTGCTTACGGTGATCCCGGCCTGGATAATGAGCCGGAAACTCAGCCGCCTGTCGGGAAGCGATTACAGGCTGTTTTTCGTAACCAAGAAAAACCGGTGGATCGGCACGTTGGTAACCGCGCAGTTCTTGATTGCCATTGCGCTCATTACCGCTGCCATCACGGCAAACCGGCAAGTAAGCCTGGTAAAACAAAACGGCGACCGTTACCGCAACCTGATTGAAATATCCGAAGTGATGGAAATCGGGAAACTTCGCGAACTTGAAACCCGCATACAAAATATCCCCGGCGTATCGGGTGTTTCAACCGGAAACCTCCCCATGATGAACGCGTGGATTATGCACAACACCCTGCGGAAAGAATCGGGCGAAGAAATTGAAACGGCGGTGTTGCAACTATCGGGCGATAAGGAATTTCTACACATTCTCAAACTCAGGCAGCTATCGGGAACCGATTGGGAAACGCTGTTTGAAACCAACCCGCACGCGGTGCTTGTAAATAAGACGTTTGCCGACGCGCTGGACAAACCGGAAACGGAATTAACCAACGAGCCTTTATCCAAATATTTCGATTCGGGCGATTCGCTGGCCGTTATCGGTGGTGTGATTGAAGACTTCTATTTTAATTCTCTGGAAGAAAAAAACACATCCATCCTCATTGGCCAATATGTCCACGACCCACGATACACCAGCACACTACGCGTAAAACTCACGGATAAAGGAAATTCCGAAACCTTTTCCACCATCAAATCGGTTTGGCGGCAAACCTTTCCCGATGCCGGATTCAATTGCATCGACACTTATCACGAATTTATAAAGCTCAACAGCAAAATCTTCGAGATGTCGCGCCTGCTCAACATGTATTCGCTTATCAGCATTCTGCTTACCTGTTTCGGGTTGTTCGGCATTACGTTTTACGCCGTGCAGCAACGCACTAAAGAAATCGGTATCCGAAAAATCAACGGCGCCAAAACGCCGCAACTCCTGTGGCTGCTGATGATACCGATGTTCGTATGGATGGCGGTGGGATTTGCCGTAGCCCTTCCGCCGGCATGGTGGCTGATGGAACGGTGGTTGCAACAGTTTGTGTATCGGGTGGATGTGTCGGTAGGTTCGTTTCTGCTCGCGCTGCTGTTGGTTGCCGTCGTCGCGTTCGCAACCGTCGGCTGGCACGTGTGGCGCACGGCACGAAGCAATCCGGTGGAAAGTTTGAAAGCGGAATAAACGGGAGACGATGACTCCGCCTTCGTCAAAAAAATCACGAAGCCAAAGGCGTTCGTGTCCCGAACAACAAGTCTAATAAAACAAATCGTAAATCGTAATTCTAAAATTGTAAATAAAATATATGCTTTTACATTATCTAAAAATCGCTTTTCGAAACTTATTTAAGTACAAAACCCAAACAATTGTCAGTATTTTGGGTTTGGCAATCGGCTTTACGGCATTTTCGTTCACTATGTCGTGGATAAGGTACGAAATGGGATATGATAGCCATAATCCCGACAGGGACAGAATTTATATGGTTGCCAAAGTAGATGAAAAAAGAGCGGGTGGGTTATCAAATCTGGTGCCGGATGCTTTAGCGGGATACCTGAAAAAAACTTTTCCGGAAGTGGAAGCGGCCACAATGCTTTCTTATAATGACAAAATGAGGATAAAAGATTCATTGGTGTCTATACATTTGATTGAAACGGACATCTCTTTTTTCGAGGTTTTTTATCCCGAAATCACCGTCCGGTTTCCGGAACCATTGCCCGAAACCGGAATTTCTTTAGTTACATCAACTGATTATCAAATGTTGAAACAAAGTGGAATCCCCGATAGCTTACTGATTAATTACAAGATAATTCCCGAAAAAACGCTCCACAGCAATGTGGCATACGACCAAATCAATATCCGTCCATACAAACTTCCAGATGAAAGATATTCGCCGTGGGTATATCATTCAAAATCGGCATTTGTGCGCTTTTACGCCGGAATAGATATCAATGCCTTTCAACAGAAACTCGATAGCGTTAACGTAGAAAATTCAATGCAAGGAGTGATGTCTTACAAACTCATTCCGCTGAAAAAGGTGCATTACACCATACCCGATGCTAAAACAAACATCAAGTTTAACCATTTGCGTATATTTGCAGGAGTGGCGTTGCTGGTTATTCTTTGCGCGTTGTTCAATTACTTGATGTTGTTTATCAACCGGATAAAGATCAGAAGCCGAGAAATGGCGTTGCGGAAAGTAACAGGAAGCGGAACCGTACAGTTGTTGACTTTGCTGTTTTTCGAGTTTATACTTATTCTGTTTTTATCGGTGTTTATCGGTGGCGTGCTTACTGAATTGTTTTTTTCTGCTTTCACAAAACTGTCGCAAATTGAAGCTGCAAAAACCTATTTTGCACGTGAAATGATGCTGTATGCCATTGGACTTATCATCGTTTCGGGACTCTTCGCTTTCTTTCCTATCCACTATTTTATGAAACGTAGCGTTCGCGAAAATATTCAACCCGAAACGAGACAACACCTCGGTTTCAAAAACAGTTTTACGCTCATTAGCATTGGATTACAGCTTTTTATCGGCGTATTGCTTATTTTCTGCACATCGGTTTTTTTCCATCAGATGTGCCTTTTAAACCGTGCAGAGATTGGTTTTAACAGGCACAACATCAGTCAAGTGAATATGTGGGCATTGCACGATCCCATCCTTTTGGAAGAAGTAAAAAGCGTTTCGGGAGTGGAAGATGCCATCTATTTTCCGCAGGCTTTTTTGCCAAGCAGGAGTAGTGCTTCTACCCAGGTTTCGTTAGAAAAAGGAACGCCTTCTGAACGCATGCAGAATTTTGAATTGTTTAATGTGCAGTCGCCCGAATTTTTCGATTTCTTTGATATTAAATTGCTCCAAGGTCGTGCTATGAATGAAAACGAAACGCGTGTTTGCGTGATTAATGAAACCGCGAAAAGAATGATTGGAAAAGAAAATCCTATTGGCGAAAAACTAAATAGCCACTGGACAATTGTCGGCGTAATCCCCGATTTGCACGCTCAATCTCCTTTGTTACCCATTCAACCCACCCTATACCGAACACCACAAGATGCAGGCAATACAAATATGGCCGGAAACACAATTGCATATAAATATGCGAAAGATTTCCGCAAACAAACGGAACAAGCCATAGAAGAAATAGCAGGTAAGAAAGACAATATGCCCTACAATAGGGTACATTTCGAAAATATGGAAGAAGTCTATTCCGAATACACCAAATCTGAGCGTTGGCTACTCATTTTGTTGGGTATCATGACCGTCGTTGCCATCCTCATCGCCGTTTTCGGCATTTTTTCGATGATTACCTTGGCGTGCAGTCAACAGCGCAAGGAAATCGCCATTCGCAAGGTAAACGGTGCGAAGGCAAAAGAAATTCTGGCGTTGTTTTTTCGTCAATATTTCGTGGTAACGGTGACGGCGTGCTTGGTGGCGTTTCCCGTTGGTGTGTACGTGATGTTGCGATGGTTGGAACAGTACACTCGTAGGGTATCTATGGAATGGTGGCTTTTTGCCGGTGTGTTTGTGTTGGTGGCTGCCATTGTTTTTACCAGCATTATTTTCAGGGTATGGAAGGCGGCGAGCGAAAACCCGGCAGAGGAGGTGAAGTCGGAATAAATTTGATAATTTAAAGAAACATCTAGTAATCAAAAAGGAATGAAAATACTGACAACATCCGTTCGAATTTTAAATCGATTCCGGCTCTATTCCGTCATCAACGTGTTAGGGTTGACGCTCAGCTTGGCGTGTGTTATCACGGTATCGCGGTATGTGCATCAGGAAACCACGGTGAATCGGTTTATCGATGAGTTGGACAGGACGTACCTAACAACTATTGAACAGGAAAACCGTCCTAAACGATTGGGCGCCGCCGTAAACATCAATCGCCGTGAAGATTTTACCAGTCCGTTAGATGCCCCCTCGGTTGAGAAATCAACAGATTTTATCGCTTTTGATAATGAGCAAATTGGGGTAAAAAATCATCGTTACAGTGTGAATATTTTTGTCGTGGACAGTGCTTTTTTGCAAATTGTTCCTTATCCCATTGCGCTGGGGAGCAACAAGCTGCAGGCTCCGGAAGACGCGATTATTACATCGAAATTGGCAAAGCGACTTTTCGGAAACGAAAACCCCATCGGGCAGAAAATCAGTTACGTGTCGGGCGATTTGCTTAATGCGGTGGGCGTATGGCAATCCGGTTTATTCCCTCCGACCCACTGTGCCGGTAAAAATCGAAGGAGGAGAATACAAAAGTGTGGGCTACTTGAATATGTCGCAAAAACAGATGAAAATCTTTAACTACCAACTGCTCGAAGGGCGCTTGTGGGATTCAACCGATGTGTCCATTCAATATCGGTTCATCATCAACGAAACGGCAAAAAAACAGTTCAACATAACCGATATTCACACCGCATATCTGCAACCAGAACATCGGCTTTGGTATGCACAAGGCGATATGAGCGTTAATCCCGCCTACGAAATTGTGGGCGTAATAAAGGATTTTAATACCGGACATTTGTCCAACCCAACCCTTCCGGTGGTTATTGTATATCAGGAAGAATATATGAAAGAAGAAAATTTGATTGCTAAAATTGCTCCTGGGAAACAGCAAGAAGCTATAGAGTTTCTCCAAAAACTCAACACGGAACTTTATGGCGATGCCGAATTTACATATACGTTTATGGAAGATGAAATAGCGGCATTGTATGCAGACGACAAATGTATAATCCGTATATATACAGCGTTTTCGTTAATCGCCATTTTCATCTCCTGCTTAGGCTTATTTGCCCTTTCGCTGTTCGATATCCGTCAGCGATACCGTGAAATAGCGCTGCGAAAAATCAACGGTGCCAAACCCAACGACATTATGCGCCTGTTGCTGAAAAAATACGCGTATCTGCTTGGCGCGGCGTTTGCGGTTGCCGTTCCCGTTTCGTATGGGGTAATTAGCCGATATATGGAAAGTTTCGCGCATCGGACGGCAATTTCGTGGTGGCTGTTCGTGGTTTCGGCAATTGTGGTAACCGCCGTGTCGCTACTCACGCTTATGTGGCAGGTGCGGCGGGCAATGAAGATTAATCCGGCAAGCGCGATAAAAGTGGAATAAAATAATATGCCAATAACTAGACATCAGAAAACAGATTTTTTGTGCAACGTGGCGCCTTTGTGTCTTAGTGGCAAAAAACAAAACAATAAAATAAAAACAACAGCCAATAATTCCACCAAAAAGTCTTTACTTTACTCTTGGTTCTTGGCTCTAAAATCTCAAAAAAAATGATTAAAACAGAAAACTTACTAAAAATCTTCCGCACGGAAGAAGTGGAAACCTGGGCATTGTCCGATGTGGATATAGAAATCAACGAAGGCGAATTTGTCGCCATTATGGGGCCGTCGGGCTGCGGAAAAACCACGTTGCTCAATATTTTGGGCTTACTGGACAATCCCACGTCGGGACATTATTTCCTCAACGGAACCGACGTGTCGAAATTTACCGAAAACGAGCGGACAAGCCTTCGCAAAGGCGTTATCGGCTTCGTGTTCCAGAGCTTCAACCTCATCGAAGAACTCAACGTGTATGAAAACATCGAGCTTCCGCTCCTCTACATGAAAATCCCTGCTGCCCAACGCAAGCAAAGGGTAAAAAAGGCTATGAACCGGATGGCTATTTCTCATCGTGAGAAACATTTTCCACAGCAACTTTCGGGCGGACAACAACAACGCGTTGCCATTGCCCGCGCCGTGGTAGCCAATCCCAAACTCATCCTTGCCGACGAACCCACGGGTAACTTAGACAGTAAAAACGGCGCCGAGGTAATGAGCCTGCTTACCGAACTCAATAAGGAGGGAACCACAATTGTGATGGTTACACACAGTCAGCACGATGCCGGTTATGCCGACCGCATAATTAAATTGTTTGATGGAAAAGTGGTACCGGAGGTGGTGCTGTAGTTGTTATCAAGTAGCTATAGCACTAAATGCTAGAGCTACTTAGAATTCTAAATATCAATATTATCATGAAGTCAAAAACAATTCTTATCCTTTTGCTTATCGCCGTGGCAATATCGGTGCAAGCGCAAGACAATACTAAAAAGTTAAAAGAAATTCGCGTTGACCTTGTTCAGCTCGATACAATAACGGCGCAAGCGAAAAAAACGGAGCCACTTATTCTGCAAGGGCAAATAACCAACAGTCCGGAAAAAGAACTCTATCTTTTCACCGACAGCGTGGGTAAGTATAAACCCGACACCCTGCGGCTCGATAATGAGGGACGCTTTTACTTGAAAACCTACAATGCAATCAATCCCCAAAAGGTAAGTATTCAAAACAAGCGAACCCAATTAAACAACATATATGTCGCGCCCGGTTACAACCTGACCATCACTGCCGATGCTTCCGACTTTCCTACCTTGATGGAAACCACTCAGATTACCGGGAAAGGAGCGGAAAGCAACCGGTATCGGGAACTTTACCTCAAAGAATACATCCGCCGGAAAGAGGCTGACAACTGGTACGAATTTACCGATGAAGCCAAATTCTCAAGTTACCTGGAAGCTGAAAAACAGTTGACCGACTCCATAGAAAAGGTAGCCTTCGGCAAGGCGGTCGGCAACGACCCGTATTTCTCCCACTTTGAGGAAATGACCCGCTTGGACAATTTGTTTCTGCACGAGTACAAAAAAATAGCCTTTACAAAGCTTACGGGAATGAATGCCAGGCAGGCGCGTGAATTTGTAGAAAAACTGGCTGACGCAACGTTGATCAAAGATATCAACAACGAAGCCTATTTCATCTCGGAGAATTACAAAGGATGGTATGTGAATGAATACCTTGATTATCTTCTGAAACTCGATTATGATAAAGATTCCACGTTGCTTGCCAACAACTTCTACAACATTGAAAAAATTAATCAAACCCTCAAGGGGAAAATACGTGAACACACCCTGTACAACAAACTGATAGGAAAAATTCATTATGCCACGGGAAATTTTCAGCAACTGAATGAAACCCGGGAAAAAGCGCGTCCGTATGTGGCTTCCTTGGAAAACCGATATTTCAGGCAAGCCATCGAAAACGCGTTTGCGGAGAAAGAGAAGCTGCTTTATCGTACGCAGAAAGGACAGCCCGCCCCACCGTTTGCGCTCAAAAGCGACAATGATATGACGTACAGTCTAAGCGATTTCAAGGGGAAAGTGATTTACCTGGATTTGTGGGCGAGCTGGTGCGCACCGTGCCGCGCTCAAATTCCGGACCTGAAGAAGATTTACGACACCTATAAAAACGATGACTGAATCGAAATCATCGGAATAGCCGTGAATGACGGTAAAAAAGAATGGCTGAGCACCATCAAGAAAGACACGCCGCAATGGTTGCAACTATACGATGAAAATGGAGCCGTGCATCGTTCTTACAATGCCATTGCCATTCCCAAGTATGTGTTGATCGACAAAAACGGGAACATCGTCGATTTTGACGCGCCTCGTCCGTCGGATTACGAAAAGTTGATATCGGAAATTAATAAATTGTTAGAAGAAAAATAATGATGAACCCAAAAACACTCCTTACCTTTTTGCTGGTTGCCGCGGCAATATCGTTGCAGGCACAAATAAAAACAGTAGATTTACCTCATGCGGCATTCGCCAACAACCGTGCGCTGGAAATCTCCAAAGTAACGTTATCGGACACCACAACGGTACTTGACGTGGAAGCTTTTTTTACACCCGGCTATTGGATAAAAATAGCATCCGATACTTATCTGCTTGCCGATGGTAAAAAGTATATGGTTCGCAGCGGTGACGGCATCGAACTCGATTCGCTGTTCTGGATGCCAAAATCGGGCGAAGCATCGTTTAAACTCATGTTTGAACCGCTACCCCAAAATACCCGCACGTTCGATTTTATCGAGAGCGATTGTAATGATTGCTTTAAAATATATGGCGTTGATTTGGTGAACAAACGCATACAACTTCCTGAAATTCCGGCAGAATTTAGACAAAAACATCGGGCAGAAAATAATTTTCAGGCTCAATTACAGAAAGGCGAAGCCCTTGTGAGCGGAAAAATAATGGCTTATGCGCCCACACACGAAAAATATACACTCTATTATTTAAATCCGATAACGGGTACCGAAAAAAACGAACCGGTTACGATAAATAGTGACGGCTCTTTTTCCGCATCTATAACCGTCGATAGCCCGACGCTGGTTTTATTGACAGACCGTAAACTTTTTACCGTTCCCATTCGGGTTGCACCCGGTCAGGAATCGAAGGTATGGGTAAACTTTCCTGAAATCTATCGTGCCGGATCGCGTCTGTTAAAGGAAGAGTTATCGTATGGAAATAAAGCTTATTATTCCGGTTATTTGGCAGAACTCAATACCGATCTGAGCCACAAAAATATATCCAACCTGATTGAGGGAGATTTCAGAAATGAGATTGCCGATATGGATGTGTACCAGTTCAAGGATTTTATGATTACGAAATACAACGAAGCCGTTGAATACAATAACAATCTCAATATCAGTTTGCTGGCGAAGAAAATTGCCAATTATGAGATGGCATACAAATTAGTAAACTTTCTTTCAATGGCAGATTATGTTGTTATCGATGCCTATGCCTTTAAACATGGCGTAACGTTTGAAGATGCAAGAAAAATCAAAAATCCTGCACAGTTTACCGACGATTTCAATGACTTTTACCGGATGATCCCCTATGATGATCCCGATGTGCTTCTGGTTCGAAACATCGGACATTTCATTCGCAGCTTACTGTATGCAAAAGAAAATTTAAACGACCCATTGGTAGTCATACGGTATCTCTCTGAAAATAAAAAGGTATCCCTGGAAGACCGTCAATTTTTCAAAGATTACATTTCGGCACAGGAAAAAGGGGAAAAGTTTGAAAAAGCTTCTTCCATCGGTTCGGTATTCAATAAATATCAGAACATTGCCAACAAATTTATGAAAACCCAATCGGGCGAAGGATTCCTTTCTAAAATATGGAATACCAACAATGCATTTTTATTCAAGTTGATGAGGTCGCAACAGTTATGTTCAGCGTTGCAGGACTTCAATCCACTTACCGATGAACAAAAATCCGAACTCACCACCCTGCCCCCGTTGATTCGGGAAGTTATCCTAAAAGAAAATGAAGATTTGCTGGCAAAAATAGAAGAAAACAAAAAGAAAACCGGATATACCGTTTTAAATCCGCCTGCCAATGTGGATGAGCAACTGTTTCTCGAATTGATGAAACCCTTTAAAGGAAAAGTTGCACTGGTAGATGTTTGGGCAACCTGGTGCGGGCCGTGCCGAGCGGCACATGCCGAAATGAATCCGATGAAAGCGCAGTTTGCCGATAAAGATGTGGTGTTTTTATATCTCGCGGGCGAAGACTCTCCCGAAAACACGTGGAAAAATATGATTGCCGATATCCACGGTTCGCATTACCGCTTGAATCAGGCACAATGGGAGTATATTTATAAAACCCTGAATGTAAGAGGAGTCCCGACCTATCTGATATTAGACAGAGAAGGAAATCAAACATATTACACCACCGGTTTTCCAGGCGTGGATACAATGAAAAATGAATTGAACAAAGCGTTAGATAAAAAATAAGAGCCACCAATTACCACGCCGCTTTAGCGCGCGGATAAAACAAACCGGATATCCGGCCTTAGCCGAAGTTTATTTTCTCTTTATTGAATGTCTCCGATATTCGGGATAAGTTTGGCTAAAGCCCTTTTTAGAGTACTTTTACATCCACGACTTAAAAGTCGTGGCAACAGATATAAATTATTGAATAATAATGAACCCAAAAACAATCCTCTTCCTCTTCCTCTTCCTCTCCCTTATTCTCTCTACCTGCCAACGGCAGAAAGAGGACGGAATGCCGCCCATATTTACCGGGGAGAAAACAGACCAGGGCGAGAAAGCCATTATTACCGGGAAAATAATCAATCTGGATGTCTATCCACACGTTAAAAAGCTCGAAATAAAACTGCTCGATTTCTACGGAAATGAAACCACGCACACCTCGCCCCTTACCGAAGACGGGATGTTCCGTTTCGAAATTTACCCCATCACCACCCGCGAAATATCGTTTGTTCCCGTGGAAGACCGCATCGTTATCGCTCCGGGTGACAGTTTGTATATCGAAAAAGATTTTCGGAACATCTCTCATACTGTTTTCGGGGGCACTACTGCCGAACTGAACAAGCATATCAACGCCTTCCGAAATCAATATTTGGGACGATACTCCCAACCTTATGAACTGCTATTTTCGGATTACAGGGCGGAAACCAATAAGCAATACAACGAGACTTTGCAAAAGCTCGCCACGTTTCAGCAAAAACACAACACACCGGAAACGTTTAACACGTGGGCAAAAAAGCAGGTGGCATTGGATTATTACCAGGCGTTGTTCACATATCCTTACCAGCACGCCATTCGAACAAAAAAGGAACTGACAAGAGAGGAGCGAGAGAAGTATTACGATTTCGTGAAAGAATTTGAGAAAGAAGTGGATAATTCGATGATGATGGCTGATTATATTGGAACGGTCAGTTTGTTTTCGAGATACAAAGTAGAAGAAAGTAACCCCGAATTATTTAAGAAAGAGAACGCGAATATGTCGTGGGACGGAATGTTGGAAAAGATGAAATCTAGTTCTGAAAACAACTACCTCTCGCAATTAGCCTCTGCCATTTTTGTTAGTAACTTCTACCTCACCGCTCACAAAACGGATTGGATCGACAGCAACCGCGTAATGATAAACAAAACAATTACCGACCCGTTCCTACGAACCACGCTCAACAACCAATACAATCAGGTAAAAGCCTACAATGCCAATCCGCGCGTTTATTCCGATGCCGTTTTAGGACGAAACGCCATTGAATTGCACGGAAGCGGTTCGCTGATAACTGACTCTGCTAACATTGTAAAACACATTCTCGATTCCAATCCGGGGAAGGTGGTGTATGTGGATATCGGTGCGACGTGGTGCAGGCCGTGCATGAGGCAAATACCGTACAGCAAAACCCTTCACGAAGAACTTGCCGACAAACCCATTGTGTTTGTTTATTTGTGGCTGGACAGTGAAACCGAACGCGGAAAAAACATCATTGCAAGTCTCGACCTTCCCGGCATTCACATAGCCCTTACCGATAAAGAGTGGCAAGACATCGTAAAACGTTTCAACACGGGAAGCAGCGTCCCTTATTTCCTGCTTTTCGATAAATGCGGTGTAATGGTGGATTTTGGCAACCACATACTTCCGTCTTTACCGGAAACCAAGGTGGCGATTGAGAAGTTGTTGGAAAAATAAAAAAGTAGCTGCTGCTTAAAGAAATTGTAGTATCTCAAAAGTCATTCATTAAGCTTTAGAAAAAATTATTAACCGATTATGTTTTGAAATAAACTTGACACTAGGATATTATAATACGATGTTACGGTATTGTGATGTTATGATATGCAAGTTAGTACATACACCAGTTAGTCGATGTACAAGTACAGAGCTAAACAAATGTAAATATGTCGATATGTACATATATTGAATAGTTGTACAAACTTTACAGCTGTGTTGCTACTACACTTCATCCCTGTTCGCAAATAAACATCTTTGCATCTCTATCCCTACCTTTCATCCTATTTGACCAGGTGTCCCAGTTTTCAGGTTAAATGGATAATTTCGTGCTGAAGTGTGAAACAGTTCCTTTAACAGTTATTCTTGCCATAATAGGCATTGTTCCGTCTTTTTTAGAAGCTGCTTTTTAAGAAAAAAGCGTGGAAAAGTTGTTCTCATAATTCCTCATTTTTAAGTTACTAATTAATTACAAAATTATAGCATAATTGAATAATTAGCGCAGCTTTTAGCACGCCATAAAGCGCCAATAAAGAGTCACTTACAGCCAAATCGCGACTTATTTGGCTCATTTTGGAGTAGGTTACGAATAGGTTACTTTTCAGGTGTAGTTTATGGCTTGTTTGCGGCTTTTTCATGACCTGTAAGCAAGAGGATATATAAAATAAAAAATCCTGTAGATGAGATTCTTACAGGATTTTATTTATTTTTTGTTGACTTTTTTAAGCCTTTTTCGCGGAAGCGGGGGGATTCGAACCCCCGGTACAGTTACCCGTACGGCAGTTTAGCAAACTGCTGGTTTCAGCCACTCACCCACACTTCCTTATGAATTTTTGCTAAAATCGGATGCAAATATACAAGTTTGTTTTTAACTTGTCAAAGAAAATGTGATATTTTAAAGCGAATCTTTCTACATTTGTTCCTGTTTTCATGTCTCACTATATAAAAGATGAAACTTCCGTGTGAAGCGATGTTACAAAAGACAAATTTATTTGGATTATTATATCGGGTAAAACAGTGCAATAAAAATTGAACAAGTGAAGAAAAAGAAAAAAAACAGGCTTCTGCCATGGATCACCGGCGTTCTGCTGCTGCTTGTCATTTCAACAAGCGTCTATGCATACAATCTTATCTTTAAACCGTTTTCATTATCAGAAACGGCTTACATCTATATAGACCAGGACAAGAACTATGAAAAAGTGGTTGATCAGCTAAAAGCAAAAGCGGGGCTGCCGTCGGAACATATATTCCGGCTACTGGCAGAGAGAATGAATCTTGCGAACAGAATAAAAACCGGAAGATACGCCATAAAGGATGGCATGACCATGCCGGATGTGATACGACTTTTGCGGTCGGGAAATCAAACGCCCGTGAATCTTACTTTTAACAACATGCGTACCAGCGAAAATCTGGCTGGGAGAATCTCCCAACAATTGATGATAGACAGCCTAAAACTGTTGAATGCCCTTAATGATACTGCAAACGCCAAAAAATATGGGTTTAACGAATACACGTTTATTTCGATGTTTATTCCAAACACCTACGAAGTGTACTGGGATACGGGTATTGAAAATCTTCTGGACCGGATGAAGAGGGAGTATGGCGCTTTTTGGGACGAAGAACGAAGATGCAAAGCAGAAAAAATCGGACTTACACCATTAGAGGCATCGATACTTGCTTCCATAGTGGAGGAGGAAGCTACTTATACAGATGAATATCCGGTTGTGGCAGGACTATATCTGAACAGACTAAAAAAGGGGATGAACCTTGAAGCCGACCCGACAGTAAAGTTTGCCGTTGGCGATTTCACCCTGCGTCGCATTTTATATAAACACCTGGAAACAGATTCGCCTTACAATACCTATAGGAACTCCGGCCTGCCGCCGGGTCCGATCAGGATACCGTCCATAGCAGCAATAGATGCGACATTATCACCTCAGCAACACAAGTATCTGTTTATGTGTGCAAAAAACGATCTCTCGGGCCGTCACAACTTCGCAGTTACTCATGCCGAACATACACGCAATGCAGCAGCGTACCAAAAGGCTCTGAATGAAAGAAAAATCTATTAGAATGCAGTTTTATGAATTGCCGGGCACTCGGATAAAGCCCTGAATAATTAAAGGAACCATTTAAATCCAATCCCGGAAAGGACAATGGTTTCATTTGAGGCATACAAGCTCAAATAAATAAAAATTATAAACAGAACAGGGTTTGACAAGGCAAAGTTTTAGGAGAGAAATACCGATACAACTATCTAATATTTTTCAACCTTTTCTTCACTGACTCTTTATCCTGATGAATTTGTGCAACCAGCTCCTCAATGGTATCAAACTTCTCATCGGCTCTGATAAAATCTATAAATTCAACCGCCATCGACTGATCGTAAAGATTCGCTTCGAAATCAAAAATATTTACCTCCACGCTTGTTTCAGTGTCTGCATGAAGCGTTGGACGAGTCCCAATATATAACATACCCGGATATATTATATCTCGAAGATGAACCTGGACAGCATACACACCCAGTTCAGGCAACACCTTATAACGCTCCCATACACATATATTTGCTGTAGGGAAGCCAATAGTACGGCCTACCTGATAACCCTCCACTATTTTTCCCGACAACCTGTAATTATAAGACAATAGCAGATTCGCCTCCTTTATTTTTCCTACTTTTAACAACCTTCGGATTCTAGATGAGCTGACATCGCTCTCCCCATATTGAAGTTCGGCAGCCTTAATAACATTTATTCCCAGCTCACTCCCATATCGCTGATATTGGGTATAACCATCCTCCCTGTTATGCCCAAAACGATGGTCGTAACCCACAAACAGCGTATCTACATGAAGTTTCTCCTTAAGTACCTTTTGCATGAAATCTTTGGCAGAAAGCTCCGATAGTTCAATCGTAAAGGGCAGGCTGATACAATAATCTATACCTGTTGTAGCAAGCTGCTCCAATTTTTCTTCAAATCCACAAAGAAGAGCTGGTTGAAAATCTTTTTGTAGCACTTTGCGTGGATGTACTGGAAAAGTGATAACCGCCGATGGTAAATTTCGATTCCGGGCTTCGGCTTTCACCTGATTTATAAGATGTCTGTGCCCGATATGTACACCATCAAAAAAACCTACAGTTGCCACATATGATAAATCGGCAATCTCTTTCTCTACAGCTAAATCGATGAATTTCAAAATCTAATGAATAATTTGTTAAACTGTGCCTGTATAAAACACAAATCTAGTGACTTTAGTTTAAAAACAGCTGGAAAATAGTTTTATATCTGATAAATTCAATTACTTCTGTAAAAAAAGAAGAATTTATATGCATATTGTCGTTTTTAAGCAGAAAATCATATCTTTGCATAGAATTAAATGTTTAATCCTATAAAAAAGAAAACATGCAAACTAAAGTTATTTTAATTACTGCGATTGTGATGGCTACTTTAACTACTGCTTGCACCGGCGTGGCAAAACACAACACCCTTACACAACAGGAGATTGCCGATGGATGGGAGCTTCTGTTCGATGGTGAAACACTCAACGGATGGCGGGACTACAATGGCGAAAGCCTTACTGCACCATGGTTTGCCGAAGAAGGCATGATACAGGCCAAAGGCGAAGGTGCTGACGAACACGGTTATATTGTTACCGAAAAAACTTATGAGAATTTTGAATTGGTTTGGGACTGGAAAATTGCAGATGGTGGAAACAGCGGTGTACTCTACCATGTGGTTGAAAATCAGAAATTCACCGTCCCCTACATTACAGGACCTGAATATCAGCTTATAGATGATCTTGGTTTCCCCGATCCTCTTGAAGATTGGCAAAAGACGGCTGCAGACTATGCCATGCATACCACAGATCCGGCTAAAACAGTTATCAAGCCTGCAGGAGAATGGAACAGCTCGAAGATTGTTTTCGACAATGGCCATGTGGAACATTGGCTTAACGGAGAAAAGGTAGTTGAATTCGAAGCATGGACTGACGATTGGTTTGAGCGCAAGAACAGTGGAAAATGGGAAAATGCGCCCGAGTACGGCCTGGCACAAAAAGGTGTTATCTGCCTGCAGGACCACGGATCGGCAGCCTGGTTCCGCAATGTAAAGATAAAAGAGTTGCCCCGAAAGACAAGGGAAGTAACCCTGTTCAACGGTACCGATCTACACGGATGGGAAGTATACGGAACCGAAAAATGGTATGTTGAGGACGGCCTGTTGATATGTGAAAGTGGCCCCGATAAGCAGTACGGATATCTGGCAACGCGCGAATATTACGACGATTTTGATTTAACAGTCGAGTTTAAACAGGAAGCCGATGGCAATTCGGGCATTTTCTTCCGTTCATTCATTGAGCCAGTAGCAATTGTTAACGGCTGGCAGGTGGAGGTGGCTCCGAAGGGTCATGACACCGGTGGAATCTATGAATCTTACGGGCGTGGGTGGCTGGTACAGATTCCCGATGAAAAAGAGGAAATTTTGAAAGAGGGAGACTGGAACACAATGCGTATCGTTGTAAAAGGAGATAATGTAAAGACCTATCTCAATGATGAGGAAATGGTTGATTTGACTGATGAGAAAATTGGCAAAGCACAGGGCCGCATAGCTCTTCAGATCCACGACGGAGGTGGTATAAAGGTTTTGTGGAGAAATTTGAAACTACAGACACTCTAACCCTTAAATAATACAACCATAAGCCCTGTCAATCCGGCGGGGCTTTTTACTTTCTATACCTACACAACACTACGTTAACATCTTGAAATATTGTAATCAATTACTTAATGCTGATTTTCACTTTTCCTGCGCATAAAATATTTTCATCACAGATTGATATCTATTTATCAAAAAACAACCTATCTTTGTATCATCAACTCACTTAAAACAAAGAATGATAGAAAAAAACAGATTATTACAAAGTATTATTGAAGGAATTCAAGAAAAAAAAGGAAAAAATATCAGCGCAATACAACTAAAAGGCATGTCGGGTGCAATTTGTGATTATTTCGTTATTTGTGAAGGTAACACCCCGACACAGGTTTCGGCGTTGGCCGATTCGGTAGAAGAGATTGTTAAGAAAAACACAAAAGAGAGCCCTATCCGTGTACACGGACAAAAGCTTGCCGAATGGATAGGTATGGATTACGGCAACGTAATAGTGCATATTTTTCTCCCCGAACTCCGCAGCTTTTACAACATTGATAATCTCTGGGAAGATGCAAAATCATTGCGTATTCCCACATTGGAATAAAACTTATTCCTTAAAAAATTGTTACTAATTATCCAGTGGGCATACAAAAACATGTAGAGTTGCCCATATAAAATTTCGAAAAGAGGTGGTAGCCAAATGAGTAATACAAACAATAACAAACAAGATAAGCAGCCTACACTACGTCCAAAGATTGGCGGGCCTAATAATTCTAATAGGCCGTTTAATCCGTATTGGATTTACGCCGCGATACTTGCCATACTAATGGGTATGTGGTTCTTCGGGCAGGACAATACAGTAAAAGAGGTTAAATGGTCGGAATTCCAGCAATATGTCAGAGACAACCGTGTGAAAAGTGTGGTTGTATTCAGCAATAAAGAGACCGCCGAGGCTGTCATACGGGAGGAGTCTGCAAGCTTTATCTTTGGGAATGACGCCAGCAAGCTGGGCAAAACTCCTTCTATCAAGGTAAATGTGCCCTCAACAGACGCAGTGTCGGAGTTTATCGATAAAATAAAAGATGAAAAAAATTACGAGATTGAAGTTCGTTACGACACCACATCCGAATTTTGGGGAATACTTATCACTTTTGCCCCATTTATTCTTCTAATAGTGTTCTGGGTATGGATGATGCGCAGAATGCAGGGAGGGGCAGGTGGAGGCAGCGGCGTTTTTAGTGTGGGAAAATCCAAAGCACAGCTTTTCGATAAAGATTCGAGCCAGAAAGTGACGTTTAAAGATGTGGCAGGACTTTCGGAAGCAAAAGAAGAGATACAGGAAATTGTAGAGTTCCTTAAAAACCCCAATAACTACACTAATCTGGGTGGTAAGATACCTAAGGGAGCACTGCTGGTAGGACCTCCCGGAACAGGTAAGACATTGCTGGCAAAAGCTGTTGCCGGTGAAGCCAACGTTCCCTTTTTCTCAATATCGGGATCTGATTTCGTGGAGATGTTTGTGGGTGTCGGCGCATCACGTGTGCGCGACCTGTTTCGTCAGGCAAAGGAGAAGGCTCCATGCATTGTGTTTATTGATGAAATTGACGCGGTAGGCAGAGCAAGGGGCAAAAACACCAACTTCGGCTCAAACGATGAACGTGAGAATACTCTTAACCAACTACTGACAGAGATGGACGGCTTCGGCTCCAATAGTGGCGTTATCATACTTGCAGCAACCAACCGTGCCGATGTGCTGGATAAGGCATTGCTGCGTGCAGGACGCTTCGACAGACAAATCTATGTGGAGCTTCCTGACCTGAATGAACGTAAAGATATATTCAAAGTGCACTTGCGCCCTATAAAAATTGATGAATCGGTAGATATTGAGTTCCTTTCTAGGCAGACTCCGGGTTTCTCCGGTGCAGATATTGCAAACGTATGTAACGAAGCTGCTTTGATTGCAGCACGTAAGAAGAAAAAATATGTTCAGAAAGAGGATTTCATGAATGCTGTTGACCGTATCGTGGGGGGACTTGAGAAGAAAAATAAAATCATCACTCAGAATGAGAAGAAGTCTATCGCCATTCACGAGGCAGGCCATGCCACTTTAAGCTGGTTCCTGGAGCATGCCAACCCGTTGGTAAAGGTAACGATAGTGCCCCGAGGGAAAGCACTGGGAGCAGCCTGGTACCTGCCTGAAGAGCGACAGATAACCACCAAGGAACAGATGCTCGACGAGATATGTTCCCTGTTAGGTGGAAGAGCAGCCGAAGAATTGTTTATCGGACAAATCTCCTCAGGTGCTATGAATGACCTGGAACGTGTTACCAAACAGGCCTACGCTATGGTCACCTACCTGGGCATGAGTGACAAACTACCCAATCTCAGCTATTACGATTCATCGGGACAGGAGTATATGTTCTCTAAACCCTACAGTGATGAAACAGCTAAGCTGATTGATGCGGAAGTAAAATCAATGATAGCCGAACAGTATGCCAGGGCTAAACAGATACTCTCCGACAAATCCAACGGACACGGACAATTAGCAAATATTCTTTTGGAGAAAGAGATTATTTATGCTGAGGACCTGGAACATATCTTCGGCAAGCGCCAATGGGTTTCACGCTCACAGGAGATTTTCGAGAACAAGAAAGAGACAGAAGAAGAGCCTGTACCACAATCGAAACCTGTTGGTTCAGGGGACATAGCTTCAATAGAATCACATTAAACAAAGAGCATTCTTGAAGAAAGTTATTTTTTCCGAAATCAGTTTTTTGAATTCAAATCAGTGAGTCTGCTCCGAAAATCCCCAAATCCGGTTTTAATAGTTTTCAACTCGCTTAAAATTAATGAGGATTTTGGAAAATTTTCAGTAGAAAAGAGTTATCGGAGGGGACTTATCAGTTAAATATTCAAAAACTCTTATGCCAATCTTATAAAAGAGGGCTCAATAAATAAATTAAAAGTACAATAAAGAAAAACTATAACTCTCTTATAAAACTACTATCAGTCTGAATATTAACGTTCGGACTGATTTTTTTTTGCGCTATTTTATCATTATTAACGGCAATGAATAAAACAGATACCGAACTTTTCGAGGATTCATTTCGTTATATTATTGAATATTCAGTATGCTGGAATTATTGACCGGGGAGGTAAATTATTCGCATCATAACGAATGTTTTCAGTAAAATACCGATCAATAAGGCAATGCGTGTAAAACTTTTAAGAACATGCTAATGCGAGTACAACAAACAGAATAGTATGAAACCAATTTATTACATATTAATAGGATTATTCGCAATCAATACTGCAAGCTGCAATAATTCTCAAGCAAGGAACAACGAAAATAACAATCATAAAAACGAAGTAAATATGAAATTTGAAAAAGTAGCTTTGCCCTACGCAACCGATGCATTGGAACCAGTTATCAGCAAACAAACAATTGAACTCCACTATGGTAAACACCATCAGGCTTATGTGGACAATTTGAATAAACTGACAGTTGGGACAAAATTCGAAAAGTCCGATCTTGAAACTGTCGTGAAAGAAAGCGACGGAGCCATATTCAACAACGCGGGACAAGTTTTAAACCATAATCTCTACTTTACATCATTTAAAAAAGATGGTGGCGGAGAGCCCAAAGGTAAACTGGCTGATGCTATCAGTGAACAATTCGGTTCATTTGATAAATTCAAGGAAGAGTTCAATGCCGCCGGGGCTTCCCTGTTCGGTTCAGGATGGGTGTGGCTGGCAAAAGACGGGAGCGGTAAACTTTCTATAGAAAAAGAGAGCAATGCCGGCAATCCTATAACAAAGGGATTAACTCCTATTTTGGGATTCGATGTATGGGAACATTCATACTATCTCGACTACCAAAATCGCCGCGCAGATCATCTGAAGGAATTATGGAAGGTTATAGACTGGGACGTTGTTAGCGCACGTTATTAATTGAATGCAGTCTTCTGGCGGAAGCGCGTAATTTAAATAGGGAAAAGGGAATGAATTAAATACTCATTCCCTTTTTTTATTCACCTCTTCATCATTATTCCCGTAAGCATTCTGCCTGAATGAACAGTCTGCCTTCGTGCAGAAAAGAACAGCTCCTGTTTTTCGAATGTGCACAAATTGCTTTTCTCAATCCCTTCTTCGGGAACACCAAGCCTCAAAAGTTCCCGTCTATTTATCTCTTTCAAATCGATATGATATTTGGAAGTGGAATTTTTCCTGTAAAAAAAGGTCTGATCGGAAAGATTGAACCCGTTTCTGATAAATTTATCTGTCACCTCATCCCCTACCTCGTAGTGAACAGCAGATATTGCAGGGCCAATGCCGGCTATCATATCTTCTGCCGAAGATCCATATTGCTTACCCATCTCTACGATTGTTTTCTCAACAATCCGTCCGGCCGTACCTCTCCACCCGGCATGAATAGCAGCAATAACCTCCTTTTTTCTGTCATAAAGCAGTATCGGCACACAATCAGCAGTTGTGACACAGAGAAAAAGTTCCTTTTCTTTAGTTATAGTGGCATCAACGCCATACATAATTTCAATAGCATCTGCATTATCCATATCTAAAAACTGTCTGTCCACTTTTAAGACCCTTGTGCCGTGTGTTTGATGAGGAACAATAAACCGTGAAAGATCCATGTAAAACATACGGGCAAGAATCTGCCTGTTTTCATAGATATTTATGGGATTATCATCCGAAAAATTACCCATATTGAAAGAAGAATAGGTGCCGTTACTTACTCCCCCAATCCGTGTAGTGGTGAAGTGAACAATACTCTTTTCACTTTCAAACAGATCGAACTGCAGTAAATTTTTATTATGCGGATGCGGTTTCATTGCATAAATCAAAAATCTTCCTCAAAATAGTTGTCATCATCTTCTTCATCATCAACATTGTCATAATCATCGTCAGGAAACTTTTCCTCAGGTCCTAAATCGAGATTCGAAACATCCAGATCTCTGTGCACCAACGAGTCCCTAGACACAGACATAGGGACATGGTCGTCAGAATTCAATTCCCTCCAAAGAATATCCTTTAGGGCAGGGATACCATATCCCGTAATTGAAGAGATAAACAAATAAGGTATATTGGGCAAGCCTAAAGCTATTTCTTGCATGAGCTCTTCATCCAACATATCAGATTTAGAAATAGCAAGAACATGTTTTTTATGCAGCAATTCCGGATTGTATTTTTTCAGTTCACCCAACAAGATCTCGCACTCTCTTTTTATATCATCGGCATCGGCCGGTACCACAAACAGTAATAATGAATTTCGTTCTATGTGCCTAAGGAATCGAAGGCCAAGCCCTCTGCCTTCACTGGCACCCTCAATAATTCCAGGTATATCGGCCATCACAAACGATTTCCCTTCACGATAGCTGACTATTCCTAAATTTGGTTCCAACGTTGTAAATGGATAATTGGCAATTTTGGGTTTTGCCTCCGACACCACCGAAAGCAGGGTGGATTTTCCGGTATTAGGAAAACCTACCAGCCCCACATCGGCCAATAGCTTTAACTCCAGAATTACCCAGCGCTCCTCGTAAGGTTCGCCCGGTTGCGCATATCTGGGTGCCTGATTAGTGGCCGATTTAAAATGGACATTGCCCAGGCCGCCTCGACCTCCCTTTAACAGAATCGCCTCCTGCCCATCATCTGTTATATCGCAAAGATATTCCCCGGTATGTGCATCGTAAGCCACGGTACCGCAAGGCACCTCTATAATTCTGCTAATCCCCTTTTTCCCAGATCTCTGCGCTTTTGATCCGCTTTCGCCGTGGCCTGCGAAAACATGTCGTTCGTAGCGAAGATGCAGCAGTGTCCAGTAGTTACGATTACCCCTCAGAATAATGTTGCCGCCATCACCTCCGTCTCCTCCATCGGGCCCACCTTTCGGGATATACTTCTCTCTCCTGAAATGAGCTGAGCCTCGCCCTCCTTTACCCGATCTGCAAAAAATCTTAACGTAATCTACAAAATTTGTTTCCGCCATCCTTACACAACTAACTGATCTATTTCGTCTTCAATTGCATTAAATATTTCATCAACTGTACCTGTTCCACGGATCACTCTCAAAATGCCTTGTTCTTTATAAAAATCCTTTAAAGGAGATGTCTGATTGTAATAAACCCTCAGTCTCGATTCAATAGTCTTTCGGTTATCATCTTTTCTGCCTGAGATTTGCCCTCTTTTAAGCAATCTGTCAATCAGTTCCTCATCCTCCACATCCAAGCTTATCACAACATTCACATCTTCATCGTGTTTCATAAGCATTTTGCTTAATGCTTCGCCTTGTGTAAGTGTCCGTGGAAAACCATCGAAAATAAAGCCTTTAATTTTGCCGTTCCTTTCAATAAGTTCTTCTAAGATATCAATTACTACATCATCTGGTACCAGCTCTCCTTTCGACATATAGGACTCAGCCAATTGTCCCAATTGCGAGCCTGCTCTGATCTCACTCCTAAGTATTTCTCCGGTGGAAACGTGTTTGAGTCCGTATTTCTCAACAAGTCTAGCACTTTGTGTCCCTTTTCCCGATCCCGGAGCACCAAAAATAACAATATTCAACATATACTATCTGTTTTCTCAATCTGCAAAGATAGACATTTTGATTCGTTTAGTATTTATACTGACATCATTATTCCGCTTTTATCCATAAAAACAATGAACTAATCTAATCATCTGAATGTTTATCAATAGAAGTCAAACTATAACATAGTCATATAATGAAGAAAGATGAATTCAAAGAAAAGACACAGAAAGTTTTGAACGATCTGGCCGACTATATTTCAAAACTTGAAGATAAAGCCGGAGAGATAGCTGATGACGCAAAGGAAGAATACCGGGAGCGGTTAGAAAAACTGAAAGAAATAAGGGAAACCCTTTCAATCAAATTAGATGAGTATGAAAATGTTGCCGACAATAAATGGGATGTGATAAAAGAGAGTGCCGGCAGTTTCATCTCTACTGTAGCCGATGCATGGAGAGAGAATTACGATAAGGTTGCTGAAGCATTTAAAAAAGATAAATCCACAAAAAACACTGATACCGAAGAAGATTCAGATGCTCCCGACTATTATACAAACCGGGATGATTAGGTTTAAAATTCAAATACAGGCATACTAAATTAAGAGAAGATTGAAGTTCCCTGGCATTATCATTGATTGATCACCGGACTGCGCTGTTGGTATTGGCTGAAAGCATTTTAAATTGATATTCAGCATGATATAACATATCGGCCCGGGGTGGAGAGTAGATGGTTGTGTAAATAAAACTGTTTCAGGTTTCAATTTCACCTTTATTCCACTTGACAGGCCTGCAATTGGTGAATGTAATGAATTACCCGGAATGTTTAAACGACATTCGGGTTTTTGTTTTTTTATATTTTAAAACATTTATTATCTTTGCTTTTGCCCACAAATTGAAACACAATGGAAAGCCTCTCAGGCGTGTAATCCGTAATTAATCGGATTCCGGTATTCAATTCCGGTGGGCACACATTTGAGAGGTTTTTTAATTTTCTATGAAATACGATTTTGTTGCCGTTGATTTCGAAAATGCCGATAGCGATCAGTTCGCATGTTCTGTTGGAATTGTAGCCGTTAAAAACAATGTAGCAGTAGAAGAAGTTTACCATCTCATTCAACCCCCAGGAAATAGATACGGGGAAACTCAAAAAATTATCCATAAGATTTATCCAAGTCATACGGAAAACTCCCCCACCTTCGAAGAGATTTGGCCAGAAATTGAAAAATATTTCTCCGACCAACATTTGGTAATGCATAATGCACCAACGGATAGATCGATCCTACATAAGACGCTTTCCTATTATTTTATTGAAATACCTGATTACACTTACAGTGATACTTGCTTTGATTTAGATTGTGGTAAAATAAGCTTGCCAATTTTAGCAAAATCCTACAATATTAAATTTGTAAACCACCATAATGCATTGGAAGATGCGAGAGCAACCGCACAGATTTGGTTAAAACATATAAATGGAATTACTCCGGATCAACAAATTATTGACAAAGAGCGTGACAAACCCAAAAAAGGACTTTACGCTGATAAAAAACTTGATCCGGATTTATATAAGAAAGATCTATCGAAAGCCGATAAATCAAGTCCATTCTATGACAGGAAGGTGGTAATCACAGGTGATTTTTCGGATAGAATAAAGATGGCGAGGAAGTTAAAATTAATGGGTGCAGATATCAACTCTAATATAACCAGAAAAACTCATTTTGTTATAATTGGAGATAATCCAGGACCAAGAAAAATGGAGACCCTCAACAAATTGAGATTTGATGGCTACAGCATAACAACTCTGTCTGAAGATGACTTAAATAGAATATTTGAAGGCAACCTATGTAAAAACAACCCTGTCGGTCAACAGTCAAGCAGTAAATATAGAGAGAAATAAAAAAATCCAACACTAACAAGCAGTGCTGGATCATGAACTTGGAGGTACCTGGCGGAACCCTCTCAATACTTATATCCAACGATTTAACTGCTGTCCGGGCTACAACGGGCTACATTTCCTCCTGTTTTATCATTCCAATTATCTCATCGTAAGTGTCCACCACATCAATAGGGATATCGCTTATGGTCGTGTACACCCGACATCCGTTTCCGCTCTCTTTTTGAATCGCATAAACAAAATGATCACAATTAATTATAACAGATAAGAGCAAACCTCCATCCGTTTCCGATTCTAATACCAAGTGCCGTTTCATTTTTTTATTTATTTATTTGGAATCAATGGAATAATCTTCGTTGTTCTGCAAGCACAGTTTATGCAGAACCCGCAGTACTTTTTTTGCTTATCATTTCCGAGAGATTTTTATTAGTGGACGAGAGATTCTTGTTCGTTACTATTAAATCTGATATTTGCTTTTTCATTTCAAAGTACTCTGTTTTCGATACAGGAACCGGTGACTCATCAAGACTGGAAGTGTCAGCCGATATATCTTCTTCATCTTTACCCGAAATAAACACTTCTCCTTTCCCACAAATTAGCCAATTAGGATTTAAATCTTCCACATTGGTTAATATATCTACCAGTTTATTGAGCGATGGCTGTGATCCATCCAAGTAACTTTGATAGTTTGCATGCGTAATACCTATTTTTTTGGCAAAACTCCTTCCTGTTTTTATCTTGAGGCATTTTTGCAAGTACTTAAGCCTCTCTGAAAATAAGCTATTTGTGTCCATCTGTAAAATATTATATGCAATTTGGAGTAAATATCATCCAATTTTCTTGTATTTGATAAATATATTATCCATCTTTGCATCGTGCATTAATAATGCACAAATGTACATTTATAGAAAACGCACGTAAATAGCAAAAATACGCTATTTCTGCCACAAACTTATCAAAATGGGAAAATATTCATTTCAAAGAGGTTTTAAACAGGTGCAACAGAAAGATGTCCCCGCCGTTAGGAAGAAAATAATGAACGCACTTGGAATAGACTCGCGCGGCGGATGGCGTCTTCGGCTGAATGGAAACGTTGAGCCGAAGGTATCGGAGGCAGCTACGATAGAGAAAATTTTTGCAGAGTACAATATTACAGACGTGTGGGGATCATGAATGCCTATACGAACCTCACCCGGCGCGAGCGTGAAATAGCAGAATTATTTGCTTGGGGTGCTTCAAAGAAAGAAGTTGCTGAGCAGCTTTTTATTTCCGAGCGAACTGTTGAAAATCATGCTCGCAGTATATACAGCAAAACCGGGTGTAAAAAAGTGAATGAACTGTCCGCATGGTGGTTCTGTCATAGGTTCCGCATCCCGATGAGTTTGTCTCCTCTTGCGCGTAATATCGTGGCTACCGTGTTGCTGACCTTTTACCTTTTCGGCACGATCAACACCGTGTCAAATCATCAACGAGTTAGGGTGCGTCCCCGAATTAGTAATTCAACACGTGCTCGCAGGAATGAAAATCGAAACGAAAAACAATTAAATATTTACGCCGCATGAAAAAAGTAGAAATTATTATCCGCCCACATTTCATGATAGTAAAAGTGGGTAGCGAGTACGCGACAATGAACAGGAACCCCGACAAAAAGGGGCTGAGAAAAATATCGTTCACATGTCCTGTTTATACCTCGAACGCGGACGTGATCGAAGAATCCGGAATCGCGGAAGTAGAGTCAATAAACTTCGAAAATTGCACGATCACTTTTCGTGCTCTTCCTTTTTATGAAACTCACCTGATGAGTGAATTGATAACCGATATTATTCAAAAAAATGAAGAAAAAGCTGCTCAGGAAAATGAAGAAGAGGGTCAAGAATATCGAGGATGACTGGCTTGATGTAACCATCTATGCTCTCCTATTAGTAGTGCTGTCAGGTTTACTAATTGCCCTTGTGATATTGAACAAATAACAATTTAACTATTTAACAATAAACAGTATGAAAATTTTAGAAGCAAAAATCGAATTTGAAAAAGACGGTAAATTAAAGAAAGTGGCAGTATTAGTTGACTTCACGCACAGTGATATAACCCCTTTTTCAGATGTCCGTGCAATCGTGGCCACCACGAAGCCGATATGGGGTTATACAGTGATTCAACCTGACGAGCCTCTGAGCATTGAGTTAATAAAAAGAGTAGCGGGTAAAGGTAATCGGGAGAGTGACACAAAGGAGTTCCCGGGATGGAAAAAAAGACATAAGGCATGATACCAGTAAAAAGCATAATGAGTTTTCCGGAACCGGTATTGGAGTTCTTGGGAGATTTTATTGAGAGGATTGAATATTTTCGTTTTGAGGCCAAAATATTCTCGATACACGATACCCTACCCTTGCAAAATCTTGACCTGTGGATCGAAGCTTATATCGATATCTTCCCTGAATTACAAGATTTTCGTGATGAGGTTCGTGCGGAAATGAAGCGTTTCAAAGTAGATCTTCACCCTGCTTGGGTCTATGAAAAGGAGAACAACCATAGGTATTACTCGTCTGCAAAAAAAATAGAGACTCTCCGGGAATTAGTCAAAGAATTGAAGAACAATCAATAGTATGAATTTAGAAGAATTAAGATTACACTTTTCCCGCGTTCGGAAAATGCAGACATACGTGAAAGATTTAGAAGATAGGATCACCAACGACAATTCGGATGATGCGATAACTTTAAAAAATTCCTATTCTCGAGTCAAAACAGAACTTAGGTACTTGCTATCAAAACACTACAATGCAGAAGTGGAATGAATACTGATTTCCTTAAATATCGCCTTACGGACTTATCCGAAATTGAGAAAATAAAGGAAGAGATGGGAGCTAAGGAGTATTACTCTTATGCTATTAATATTTATAAGTTTTACGCGGAGATGGAGCGGGATCAGACGTTTGATTTAACGAAGAGAGTGAAAAAAGAGAATGTTGAAAAATTCGTAAAAATCACCTGCCTGTATATGTCGGACTTCCCCGGACATCTGCAAGTAAATGAAACGTTTACAAAAATCTTGAGATTATGAGTTCTTGGTCAGAAGAGGATAGAAATTTCGCATTGCAAAACGCGGGAAAAATGTCGTTCGAAGAGATCGGACGCGCGGTAGGGAGATCCAAAAACGCGGTCCATCTTTTTCTGCATCGACAGCGTAAATCATACAAACCAACTGTAAGAAAGAACTTGATTATCGAAATACTTGATCTCGCGTTCACGAAAGCCGAGTACTTTAATCCCACGCGCGAGTTCTTCGAGACGGTAGGAATAACCCAGATGCGATTTTGGTCATTGTACCGGGGGGAAGCATCTCCGACCGAACAGGAGTATAAAATTATCAAGGAACACCTTGGGGTGACGAGCGAGCAGGTGTTCGAAAATAGACAACTATCAATATTTGACGAAAAAAGTAATAGATGATGATACCTAATGAAATTATAGACAGAATTGTGCAATCGGCCGATATCGTGGCAACGATATCTGAATTCGTCACCCTGAAAAAGGCGGGTGTAAATTACAAGTGCATTTGCCCCTTTCACGAGGATAAGGATGCCAGTTTGGTTGTCTCGCCAAACAAAAAAATATGGAAATGTTTCGGATGCGGGGAGGGAGGCAACATTATCTCGTTTGTACAAAAGAGCGAATCGATATCATTCCCGGAGGCAGTAGATTTCGTGGCATCGAAATACAACATAACGGTTCCGAAAAAAGATTTAACGGATGAAGAGAGAAAGAAAATACAAGCACGTGAATCACTACATATTGCCCTGCAAGCGGCACAGGAACATTTTAGCTCGAAATTGGGTGATAAACCGGCTAAAGATTATCTCGAAACACGAAAGATTGCTCCGGAAACCCTGAAAAAATATGGTGCGGGATACGCTCCCAAGGATTTCACGCTACTCTCAAAAACCTTGACACAAAAAGGATATGAGACAAAACACCTTATCGATGCCGGGCTCCTGAATCCGAAGGAGAGTAAAGTGTATGATCGTTTCATCGACCGGATCACTTTCCCATTTTATAATCTTACCGGACGAATAATTGGCTTCACCGGCCGGGCCATAGAAGACAACGATTTCGCGAAATACCTGAACAGCCCGGACACGATCCTCTTCGAGAAGGGAAAAGTCCTGTTTGGATTGTGGCAATCTAAACAGCACATCCAGTTAAAAAATGAAGCATACTTGGTTGAAGGTCAGTTCGACGTACTCGGCATGGAAGAAATGGGTTATCACAATGTCGTGTGCGGATCAGGAACTGCCTTCACCAATGATCAGGCGAAAACGCTTAAGAAATTCACATCGAATGTCACGTTGATTTATGACGGTGACGCCGCTGGCGTGAAAGCCGCCATCCGGAATATCGACATCCTCCTTGCCGCTGGCCTGAACGTCCGTGCCGCCTTATTACCTAAAGGACAGGATCCCGATTCATATGTACGAAAACAGGGAAAAGAGAAATTCGATAAATGGCTTAAAAAGAATAAAGTTGATTTCATCACATTTATTTACAAGATCCACTCGGACGAAATCAACGATCCGATCCGAAAGACTGAAGTGCTCCAGTCCATCGCCCAGTCCATCGCCTCTGTGCCCTCGAAGATTGCCCAGAGAAATTACATATCAAATCTGGCCGTCAAGTTTAAGGCGGATGAGGCCTTGTTGAGCGAGCTTGTAAAAAAATCAGTAAGCCCGGCAATCGTCGAGGACAATAAAGTCACCACCAAACCGGGGGTGTATGGACTTGAAGACGCCCGGGAATTAATTGGACAGGACAAAAGAGAGTTAACGATTACGTATGATCCAGCTGTTTTCTCTGAACACTGGGGTGCAAAGCCAACTATTTTCATCGTTGGAGAACCGACTTCAACGGATATACAAGACATCCGGAGCATATCATACGTGATCAACTGCCAAGACGCGATCTCCATCAAAGATGACATGATGGAGCCGCCAATTCTGAAGTTGCTCAAGCAAATGCACACGTCGGGCTTCACGGTGAATATTTTAAAAGAGAAAAAACCGGCAAAAGATGGAGAGGGTCCTCAATTCGAGGTATATTCTTTCACCGAATCTTACATCGAACTATATTCCGCTTTCAAAAATGACTCGGAGTATCGGCAAAACACCGGCATTGAACGTTGCGCGGAGCTGCTCTCTTATGCAGATGAAATAACCTTGAGCGTCAGGCTCAAGGATTACGCGCAAACGCTTGGTATTACTAAGATGGCCTTGGAGAAAGTGATCAAGCCATTTCTCGATAAAAGAAAATCGGACACGAAGTTCAAAAATGACCTCAACGAAGATGACGATGTTATCCCTGTCACTTCTTCCCGTCTTCCCGATTACGTGCTTGAAAACGAAGAGTTGATGCGGCAATTTAACCAACATGGATTTTTCCCGATGTTGGATAAAAAGAACCGGAAGATCGCGTACCTCTTCAAACGCAGCAATGCCTATATCCGGGTTGGGAACTTCTACATCGAACCGCTGTTGCACATATACGATAAAAATTCGGAGAACAATAAACGTGTCGTTGAGCTCACCCAGCGACGGAAACCCTATCCTCAATATATAGAATGGATATCGAAAGACATGATCACCATGCAGTCGTTCCGACAACGGCTATGGGAAGAGGGTGATATCACGTTTAGCAACGGCAGCCAAGACTACCTGAACGCCATCAACGAAAGCTGGGAGGGGAAGTTCAAGCTATGCACCGAGTTGCGGATGTACGGTTTTTACGACGAGGGATTCTTCGCTTTCTCCAACGCCATATATCATCAGGTTGACGAAGTGTGGAAACTGGATGAAGTGAACGATCTTGGCTTGGTTGAACACAACGGCCTCAACTACTACATACCGGTTTATTCGAAAATATACCGCAACGAACGCCGAGATAACGATAAATACTATCTCGATCGTTTCATGCGATATCGCTCCCCGGATCAACCTCTGGGTTTTCCAGAGTGGGCCGCTCTGATGAATGAAGTGTATAAGGAAAACGAGAACGGGAAGTGGGCGATAATCTACACCTTCATGTGCGCTTTTCGTAGCGACATCTTCTCGGTTGACCGGATTTTCACCGCCTTATTCTTCATCGGGCCCACCGGATCTGGAAAATCAGAGATAGCATACTCGATTCGGTCGATATTCATGCCGCTGGAGTCACCCATTTTTAACCTTAATCAGGGAACGGACGCCGCCATGTTCACGCTTATGGAGAAATATAGAGACGTCCCGGTAATTCTCGATGAGTATAACGACAACCAAATCTCGGATGTCAAATTCCAAGGCCTGAAGGCGGCGGTTTACGATGGTGAGGGCAAACAAAAACGAAAGGATGCCGGATCCAAGGAATTGGACACATCAGAAATAAATTCACCCCTTGTACTGTGCGGACAAGAGTCGCCACAGCGAGACGACAACTCGCTGGCCAACCGTTCGATTATTCGCACGGTTCCGAAAAAAGACGACAGAAGCGAAGCGGAAGACGAGATATTTAAGAAGCTAAAGGAATACGAAAAATCAGGTCTTCAGAATATCCTTCTCAAAATACTGCAGCACCGGAAAACAGTTCGAAATAACTACTCGCGAATACAGCGTGAGGTGTACAAGGAATTGAAAACAAAAGTGCGAGAGAACGTGGTAAATTCAGACGGGTTAAGCAGGATCCTGAACACCTACTCGATGTTCCTCGCGATGTGCAAGGTTATCGTGACATACACGGAATTCGAACTGCCTTTCACGTACGAGGAATTTGAAGACATAGCAGTGCGTGAATTACTCAAACAAGTGGAAAGTATCAGCAGCTCCAACCGTTTATACACTTTTTTCAGCACGATTGATATGCTTATCGACAACAAGCACATTGTTGAAGGTCGTGATTTCAAAATTGAAGCCCCGGGCAGCTTGATGCTGAAGAAGCAAGGAAACACAACATACGAGAAAATACTTGATCCGGCAGACATCAACGTTATTCACATCCGTATTGACAATATTTACCCACATTACTCGAGATATATTGGAAAGGAATCGCTATCAAGAGCATCGCTGGTGGCTTATCTGCAGAGTCATGAATCTTGGATTGGGCAATCAAAAGCGACTCGATTCTCGTGGAAGGAAACTATTGAAACAACATCGGGCCTAACCAGGCAGATTGACTTGACCGAATCGGTACCAGATCCTACAATGACGAAGGTACGAGTAGATCAAACAAAAATCACCTCCAGTATCGTGCTCAACTATGATGTATTGAAAGAGCTGCTTTCGGTTGATTATCAACGTGGGGATCAGTTTTCTGGGATGTCAATAGAAAATACGGAAGAAGAATTAATGTTTTAAATAAAAAATTATGGACGAATTTACAGCGAAGCAACTCATTCGGCTTGGAGAGATTCAGACTGAATTGTCACTATTACTGCATTCAATCGAGAATCCAGGCGCAACTACTCCTGTGTTCAAGGATGAGATGGTTAGAAGGATTTATAGCAGGATGGTTTTTATGCGGGTTCAGATCAAGGAATTAAAATCAAGAAAATAAAATAGAAGTAGCTAATTAAAATCACTATGGAAAAAGAAATAATCAATTGCGTATGCATGGTGTGTGGTATTAGAAATGACCACTCACATGAAGATGGCCTTTGTCAAAACGGCCACGATGACTGGCTTGAGTACTATGATGTGGTTCACGAAAACGAATTCTTTGATTTCGCATGTAAGAAGTTTAATATCCCACCTCAGCAAATGAAGGAAAAATTCATGGATAACACGGTATTACAATTTTAAAATATGAAAAAGAGCTATCTCACAATTACCGATCAGTTTTGCGGTGCCGGCGGTTCGTCCCAGGGCGCCCGGCGATTGTCTCGGAAAATGGGCGGGGGATTGGAAATAAAATTGGCTATGAATCACTGGGAACTTGCCATCGAAACTCACAATACTAATTTTCCGGAAACAGACCATGATTGTGCTGACATTTCGGCCTCAGATCCACGGCGATATCAAAGCACGGATATTCTTCTGACCTCACCAGAGTGTACGAATCACTCACTTGCAAAAGGAGTTAGCAGAAAATATCAGGTAACCAAGAATCTTTTCGGAGAGATAACAATAGATCTTTCCGCAATAAGATCAAGGGCTACAATGTGGGATGTGCCACGGTTCGCTGAAATTCACAGCTATAACCTGATTGTGGTAGAGAATGTTGTCGAAGCAAGGGATTGGATTATGTGGGACGCATGGTTGCACGCAATGCACAATCTGGGATATCAACACAAATGCGTTTACATGAATTCAATGCACGCCATCCCGACTCCCCAGAGCCGGGATCGCATGTATATCGTGTTCTGGAAAAAAGGGAATAAATCCCCTGATCTGGATTTTCGACCTAAAGCGTATTGCCACCATTGCGGAAAAGAGGTGGAATCGATCCAAAGCTGGCGAAACCCTCGCAGGAAATACGGAAAATACAAACAGCAATACGATTATAGATGTCCCCGTTGCGGGAATCTGGTTGAACCTTACTACTATGCTTCGTTCAACATAATCGATTGGTCTATCCCGGCACAAAGAATAGGGGATCGGAAAAAACCTTTGTCTCCAAATACAATCAAACGGATCAAACACGGTCTCCAGAGGCAAAAAGAATCCTCGTTCATTATCTACACCGATCATTCCAGCAATTTAGACCGGTCAACATCGATAACAGACAAAATGTTCACACAGTCCACACGCCAGGTAGCTGCTTTAATAACTAAAGGAAGCTACGGCGGTGATATCAATCCCCTCTCCCATCCCCAATTCACTATGACCACGCAAAATAATTACGGACTGATAGGACTGCCGATGATTATTAAGAACTATGGAGGGAACTTCAATCCTAAGAACTCACCTCTTCCGTTGAATCAACCTATTGATACAATCACGACGATCGATAGTCACGGCGTATTAGGTATTCCCTTTATGGTCGAAAACAGGGGAAAATCCCTATCACGTGAAATGACTCAGGCAATGAGCACCCAGACAAGTATGATTAACCACGGGATTCTCTCCACCGAAGCGGTTAATGCTTTCTTCTCCTATTATTACAGCAAAGCGCAATCATCCGGGATCAATGATCCGATCAGAACGATGTCGACACGTGACCGGGTCGCCCTGATATTAAACACACCCGATAATGTGGAAGTGGAAGATTGCACATATCGTATGATCAAACCACATGAAGTCCAGCGTGCGATGGCATTCGAAGAGGACTATATCGTCTTAGGATCCGGAAAGGACAAAGTGAAACAACTCGGCAACGCCGTGACACCACCCGCTATGGAATGGCTTCTGGAAAGAGGCATTGAAACTTTTAATTGAAAATATATGCAAAAGAATCATTTAGAAAAAGGAGTATGTAAGAAATGCGGGTACAGGAAGTTATTTATATGAATTACGATAAGCAGAAGACAGGATTATTTGATTAAACTATAAAACAAAACATCATGACAGCAAAACAGTTTCAGAGCCTCTGTAGAAAAGGCATGTACGTTCTTTATAACATTAAACCACCGGGTGCAAGCAGTCCCGGTGGTTTTTTTACGTCCGGTGGCTCGCCCCACTGCCCGGCACGGATGTGCCTCAAACAAGGGGTGCAGGATGCGTTGTTTCGCTCCACCGGGGAATGGGAGGCCCTGCAGGATGGTGAAGACACTGCCGCCGCCGGGATCCCGCACCTTGGCCAGCGAAACAATGCAGACAAACACCGCATTTGTTTCCCCTTGAGGGGATAAAGGGGTAGATAAACAGAGCATCAAAAATCCCCCGCACCCCCTTTATTTAAAATGGAATAACATAAACATAAGCGTTGAAAACTTTTCACCAAGGCCGACCAACAGACCAACGAACCAACAGACAAACCAATAACTCCAAGTTTATAAAGTATATATATTTAATTATCAATATATTATATTATTATCTATGTTATGTATCTTGTTGGTCGGTGTTGGTTTCTTCCTTTATTTTGTTGGTCGTTGTTGGTCGGGATATCTGTTGGTTGGTTGGTGGTGGCCGACCAACAGTAACAACAATCAACCAACAAAAATTTCAACAATAATCGATATTTTTTCTCTACTTATTATTGTTTAATTGCAAGATTATTAGTAATTTAGTAGTATGTTGCGCTTACGATATTTTCGTTTCTGTTGGTCTGTTGGTCTGTTGGTCACGAAAATTACAACCCCGGAGGCAAAATATTTTTTTTAGCATGTTTTCGTGTTTTTGATATTTTTCTATTTAATAAAATTGGTTATCAGATGGTTACAACTTATATCGAGATAAAAGATCACTTGGTTGAATACATGCATCATAAGTACCTGGTGAAAGATTCTGACTACATCGACATTCCACACAGCGATGATCTGTATTACGTGCTCAATAATTTACGCACTCGTCGCCCCATGAATAGTACGGAAAATACCGGGAATATGAAGTTCAGGGTGCCCGCACCAAGATCCGGCCGGGATCCCGAGATCTACAACCACTACTCGTCGGCCGCCATCGCCTCGATACAGTCTCGAATCAACCGAATGTTCAAGGCAGAATTTCATGACTTCATGGATCACCGGGTGGATGAGTGTGGTGATACCATCATTGAAGCAGCTCTCCTCTTCATGGCTAAATATAAAATTACATCGATCGAATTGGATAGCCTCTCGAAAGACTACTACCGTTGGCGAAAAAAGCATCGTGCCGTCCGTAAGGTTCGCGCGTATAACTGTCAAAACAAACAGTATAAATAAAGTTAAAAGCATGATATATAAAGTTAAAAAACAACCTCCCAACCTACCCTTTTTGTCCAATATGTGCGAAAAAATGGGAATAGTTGAATATCAACAATTTAAAAAACTACTCGCCCTATGAAACTCGAATACGGAAATATCGTGAAAATCTACCTGAAAGCTCAGGTGGAAAAAATAGAGGATAATACAGTTATCCCGTTTCCCGGGGAATCACCCGTCATAGTCCATGCTGATGATTTTGAAGCGGAACCTTCGACAACCGACAGCAAGTCTTCTCTCTTGACCACCACACCCATCACCATGTTTATCGACAAACTCAATGTGGATACGGGCATTTTCCGCATGAAGCGATCGGTTATCATCGAGATTTGCCAATCGAATGGTGAAACAAAGGTTATCGGATCCATTCGGTACCCGGCTCATCTAATTTTTTCAAAATCACTCAATAAGGACATATTCAAGATAACGCACAAACAACCATCTTATCTTGACTGATAAATAAATAGTCCTTTACCCGGCTGATTTATACGCTTATTTTCGTGAGAAATAAGCGTGCATATGAATTCAGTCACCTCGTTAATCAATATCTTAACCGGCCCCGCGCTCTTCATCCGGCATGATGAGTATATATCGGAGCTGGCTTCCTTGGTTCCATTTTTTATTACCAAGCAGGAATTGCCGGAGTCAAACTATGAAAAAATTTCGCGGAAAAAACTGAAAGAACTCGATATCGAGGGGAGCATCAAGGTTACTGATGAATACACGTCTACCGAACTCGACACGAACACGCTCGCTTATCACCACGTTTTCGGTACCATTACGTCGGAGAGTAACTGGCGATTTTCTACCAAGGGACTACAAAAAAACCTCTTTGCCGCGGAAGCCAACGAAAATATATCGGGTCACTTCTTGCATATATCCTCCGGTGGCGGTCAAGCCTGGTACCTCGAACAATTAGCGGAAACCCTCCGGTCGTTGGAAAAACCCGTTCACGCGTTCATTGAACGAGTCTGCGCGTCTGCCGCATATTACATCGCGTCTCAATCTGATTTTATTTCGGCCGCCACGCCGTTCGACGTGATAGGATCCATCGGAGTGATGACTTCTTACATGGATTTAACCCCTATGCTCGAAAAATGGGGTATCAAGTTTATAGAAGAATACGGGACCAACTCCGATTTGAAGAATAAAAAATACAACGATCTACGTACCGGGAAACCGGAACAGTATATAAAGGAGGAATTGGATCCAATTCGAGACCGGTTCGTTAGCGACGTGAAGCTGGGCCGATCTGAAATAGCCAAGCTCCCGGATGATCACCCGATACTGAGAGGTGAGACGTTTTACGCGAATATCGCAACGAAGAACGGGTTAATCGACTCCGTAGAGAATTTCAGCGTCGCGTTAAAACGGACACATGATGCCGCGATCGCGTGGAGCAGTAAAAAAAATGACAGAAAAAAAGCACTACAGATATTGAATCAATAACCACTTAACTTTTGAAACATGTTTAGAAAAAAGTTTTATCAAATCCTTAAAGCCTTAGGGTTCGTGGATAAAGCCAAAAAAAACGAACTCACGGAGGACGATTGGGTGAAAATTGATGCTGCCTTCCAAGAGAAGTTTGGCACAACTCTTTCCGACGCCATGTCAGAAAACGAGGCTGCCGCGTCCAACCAAGCCGACCGTGAAGCTGCTCTCGCTATCATTAACTCTGCTACAGGATCAGCTTCTGAAGAGGATGATCCCGAAAGTGAAGAGGATGATCCGGAAAATTCCCCGAAAAGAGAGACGGCCACTTCTCTCGAGGATGGTGTTCGCACCATGGCAACGCAACTTAACAACTTGAGCAATCATAACAGGGAATTGAGAACTCAAGTTGAACGAATGGCCGGCTTGGCCGCTCCTGACCGTTCGACGGAAACTGTAACGCGTAACTTGAGGCCACAAGGGCCTGGTCACACCGACACGCACCTGTTTGGTGTCGAGCATCCCATGTTTGATATGAAGAGCCGCTGGAACAAGATTACCCGGAATCCCAAGGAGGTGAATAACGGATCTCCTTCGAAGGAAGATTTCTTATCGTTCCAACAAGCCACGTACCGGTACGGGTCTTCCTTGGCTTCGAGATACAAGTTTTTGAAAGAAAACAACATGCTCGGGGAGTTAACCAAGGATGGCTCAACGTTCAACAATGACTTTGACGAACTGTCAAAAGCCGGCCTCGGCGATCAGTACGTGACACTCCGTCAAGACGCGCTTATCGCCCGCATCATTGCTATTCCTACGCCTTACGATCTGTTCCCCCGTCGTTACGGAATCCAAGATCGCGAACTGATGACTATCGCTTACTTTGACGAACTGTCGCAAGCCTACCAGGCCGGTCACGTGTTCAAGGGTGGAATGAAACTCGAACCCGAAATGGGATACGTGGACGACGCGATGTTCAAGACAGAGTTCGGCCCGATGAAAGAAATCGAGCGCATGTATATCGGTTACCTGAATTCCGACAAGTCGGATCCGATGAAATGGTCGATGATCGAATGGCAATTGCTCAACATGTACAAGGTACTCGTTAACGAGCAAAACACCCGTGTCATCCGGGGTTGCTACGTGAAGCCCGAAACCGGGGTTGCAGGATCCTACCTGAATGCCGGCACCGGTCTTCTCTATACCTTGCAGCGTTACTACCATGAGAACAAGTTGCTGCCTCACTCTGACGGAGCTTACAACGACTATACCGAATCCACGATGCTTGATGCTGTAACGGCTTTTATCGAGGACGTGATCGAGGTTCTCGACGAGGATGAGAATTTGGAAAACAAGTTCATCTACCTGAACAAACGGCACCGGTCGTGGTGGATCAAGAATATTCGTTCTAAATACGGTAAGGATACGGATTTCACCGGCCCCGACAGCTATGCTAACGTGGTTCCGGATTTGGGCGTGCGCATCAAGTGGGTGCCAAGCCTTGGAAACATCAAGCTGATGTTCATTCAAGAGCATGGCAACTTGCAAGCTCTCGAATTCGTACCCGGCGAAATGCTGGCCGTCGATTTCGATAAGGCCATGGAATTAATGCACGTGTGGAGCACGTGGAAAGAAGGATTCTCCGGATTCATCGTCGGCCGAGAATTTGCCAGTCCCACGGCTCTCAAAGAAAACAACTACTCCATGCAGGAAATCTTCATGAACCGTCCTGCCACGGTACTGTCCGATGGAGCGACTACCGCGGATGCCAGCAAGAACTACTGGTTCGTTACCGACGAGAACACGGAAGCTACCGCGTTCACAGATATAACCGGTGCAAAAAAAGGCGTGGTTTATATCATCGAGATTGGCAGTGAAGACAACCCGACGGCGATCGCGAAAGCCGGTAAGTTTGCTAAAATAACTGCTGCGTGGAACCCTCAAAAAGTGGGCGACTACATCATGGTCATTCTTGACAAAGATGGCAACTTCATGGAGTTGGAGCGGCGCGTGAATGAGGTGAGAACCATCAATAAGGAGGCTCAGCCGAACATCATTGGTGGTCGCAAGTAACTACTGTTTACCCGAGAGGTGGTCAATCTAACCACCTCCGGGTAAATCAAGTTATTGTATCAACGTATAAATCCTTTTGAAAAATGAATTACAAACAAAAAAAATACTCGAGGAAAAAAGTGCGTGAAGCGGTTATGCAAACGCAACTTAGATTTCTTCTATTCCTGATGCTAATCGTGGCCATTCCTGCCACGGTCGTGGCATTGACGGAAATTGAACACTCCAAGGGAGCGATATCCGTTATTGGTGGTACCACCATGGCCTCGATGATGGCAATAGGTAATATAGAAGGAGTATCGGACAGGGAAGTGGCCGGCGAGGCTATATCGTACAAGGTATGGCTTATTGAACTGAGTCAGATTGATGACACGGTACCATTCCCAAAACCCAACGCATCCCGGGAGGTGGGTGCTGTCCCATTGAAGCCGGGGCAGAAACCTCACTACTTCGTGGCGCACGATATCCCAACATACGGGGGAACGGGTGAACGTGGAGATCTAACTATTGCCGGCACCAACACCTTCACTATGATAATGGGTGGAGTGCGGGATCAATTGCTTAATTTCCAAGAACAATATGCCGGGGGGAAATTCATCATCATCTTCCAAGAGTGTGACACGGGTGATCGATTTATCAAAGGTACTCTTTGCAAACCGATGGTCATGTCCAATTACAACGTCGCGAATGACAAGGAGAGTAAATCCATCACGTTCACGTTCACCAATCGCTCGATTACTCAATATTACAAGTACACCGGAAGCCTATCCGGGGGTGATCCCGCGCTTCATCCTGCCGGAACAGCTGCACTTGCTGTCCAACCGGGGGTTGACGTGTACCGGATCCCTGACGGAGCTGCAGCCACGTATGCTATATCGAGCATCACTGGGTTGGCTACTCATGACGAGGGGAGATATATAACCCTGTTGGGTGAAGGTGGAAGCAACGCGGCGACAATCGCCGAGGCCGCGGGTATAGTCCTCAAAAACGGGGCAACCTGGACGGCCAAGGCCGGCTCTCAAATAGTTTTCCGTGTTTTCGACACCTCTACGGTTGTAGAAGTATCTCGCGTCCAAACTGTTTAATTCTTCTTTTTTCATGATACTGTTTCCGGGGGCGGGTTCACAGCCCGTTCCCGGTTTTTTAAAAAATGAACTATGTATAGCAATAAAGAAAAAATAAAATACCTGAGGTCTCTCGATGCTCCTAATCAGGCAACGCGGGATTTAGAGTTGTTGAAAAAACTGGATCCGAGGAACGACCAACTTGCCACTTTCGAACACGCTCCTTCCCGGAACTCGGAGCGCATCCTCTACGCCCTGCTGGATGTTACCACAGCGGAAATAATTCGCAATAACCGGCGAACCGCTGATTTAGCTACCGAGAAAAAGCGTCTGGCCAAGGAAGCGGAAGCTGCTGCGGAACAAGAGCGTCTGGCCAAAGAAGCGGAAGAGAAAGCCGATGAAGAAAGGGAACTCCGGGATGCTCTCGACGACGCGGAAACCGAACTGGAGCGTTCAGAGGATGAAATCGCTGAACTTGAAGAGAAAGTGGAAACTCTCGAAGAGCAGCTCGAAGAGAAAGAAGCCGAACTGGAGGCTGAAAAAAAAAGCGAACCAACTCCACCGACCGAGAAAAAGCCAGTAGCGAAAACAACCCCGGCGACCAAAAAGGCACCGGCGTCAAAAGCGACAAACGCCAAAAAGAAGACGAGTACCCGGCCATCAACTGGAAAAACCTCGAAGACAAAAACGTCCAAATAGCAACCATCATATACAACGATAGGGTAAATACCTATTACGATATGTTGAAGATGGACGAAATCTTGGATAATAAACCGATGGAAAAGGATGTTATCCGGATGGCCGAGTTGCGGATCCGCAACCTTCAGGCTTTTGAAGAACTTCAAATATATAACGACTCGGGCAAGTGGAAATACAGGCACCCTCTAATCATCCACATGTCCGAGCGTTTTTTGTTGGCAGAACTCAAACGAAAGGATCCTGCCGGATTTTTGAAAGAGTACACCAACTGTTCGCACAACGTGAAACGTTACACGTCATATTTGAAAAATCAATCCCGGGTAGATAAACGGGATTCCGATAAACGAAATCTACAAAAACATAAAGAAAGAGAAATAATCTTCAAAGATATCATCGCAAATGAAAACAGTTGAAATATATAACCTCGGGGGACTACCCACTGCCCCACTCGATAGCTTTCTGGAACTGCAAGAAGATTTTAAAATCCACGATCCCGATAAGCTGGCCAAGCTCCAGATGCTTATCCTAACCCGCGGATTCAAGTACGCGTTCAAGGCGTGGAAAGATCCGGAAGGGAAATTATGGATCATCGATGCCCATCAGCGAAAAAAAGCACTTACCGCCCTCCGGAAGGCAGGGTTTGTCGTTCCGGATATCCCATACGAACCCATTTATGCCGCGGACAAAAAAGAAGCGGTAGAAGAGATCGCTGCATATAATTCCGAGTTCGGGAAAAAGAATCCTGACACGTTACTTTTTGAAAAATACCAGATCGACACTGACACGCTCGATCGTTTCAATCTTGACTTCAAACCGCACGCTATCCAGTCGCCCGATTTCGGTTCCGTTATCTCGGATGCCGGGCTGGGAGAGATAAGCGAGGAATCCGAAGAATCTATGCAGCAGCTGGATAATATTTTGGAGAAAGAACCGGTTACCCGGCCGGGAGATCTGTACCTCCTCGGGGAACATCGATTGCTGTGTGGTGATTGTCTCCGGAGTAGTGACGTGGCAAAATTAATGAATGGTCGACTGGCAGATTGCACGGTAACCGATCCTCCTTATAACGTCGCGTACACGGGTGGAACTGAAGACGAGTTGGAGATCCGGAACGATGAGATGAGCAACGATGATTTCCTGATGTTCATCCGGCAGGCGTTCACCTCAATGTACAACGTGATGAAAGCGGGAGCTCCGATATACGTGTTCCACGCCGATACCGAGGGTGCCAATTTTCGTATCGCTTTCAAAGAGGCCAAATTCAAATTCGCCCAGTGCCTTATCTGGGTGAAAAATCAATTTGCGATGGGCCGCCAAGACTATCAATGGCAACACGAGCCTATTTTGTACGGCTGGAAACCGGGAGCTGCTCACACCTGGTTATCCGACCGCAAGCAAACAACTATCTGGAACTTCGAGAGGCCCAAGCGGAACGCCCAACATCCAACGATGAAGCCGGTGGCGATCATGGCCTACCCCATCCGGAATAGCTGCCCACAACGCGGGATCGTGTCCGACTTCTTCCTTGGATCCGGATCCACCATGTTGGCCGCCCAGCAAACCGACAGGATATGCTACGGCATGGAGATAGATCCCCGTTACTGCGATGTTATCGTGGAACGATTCAGGATGATGTTCCCAAACGAGAAAATAACCCATATCCCCGCCAATGATTGAAACTGACCAATATATCAGCAAAGTGCGCACTTTCGGAGCTCTTGGCTACGATGCCGGGCGCATTGCCGACCTGCTCAATCTAACGGGGAAAACGAGGGTAGAACTAATCGTGCGCTTGTCCATTGCCGGTGATGCACTTCGTGTGGCTTATGAAAACGGCCGGGCCATCGGCGAGTATAATATCGACGTGGAACTAACCAAGCAAGCCGAACAGGGAGATATTGACGCGGTGGAGACACTCGCCACCCGCTCTCGAGAGCGAAAAATAAAGGATCTGAAACGTGAACTGTTCGGTGTATAAATCAAAAAAAAGATGAATTACCTGGAGACGCTCGATAAACTTCACCCCGATATCGTCCATCATTTTTTGCAGACAGGCGAAAGCAAAGGGATATCCGACGAACTGCAACTATTTATCAAACAGTTGCAATACGCCGCCGAGGTGTATGAGTACGAGCGTAATATTTCAAGAGCCGCGAAAAAACTCCGGGTGCGGATCCTTACCGAACAAAAAATAGACGTGCCGGTTCGCACGTGCAAAGCACGCATCTACGCGGCACTCAACTACTTCAACATCGATAACAACGTTCCGGTTAAGGTGTGGGAGAATGACTTCGCGGATAAATACGATGACCTCGCGAAGATGGCCCTTGCCGCTGATGACATTAAAACAGCCCTCGCCTGTTATCACTCGGCCCGCCAAAGCCGGATAGCCGCGGCCGAAGCATCCGCGCGTGAATCAGACTGGGCACCGGTCTTCCTGATATCCCCGGAAATCACCGCGGAGCAAATGGGTTTCGCGAAAGAGTCGCTTAAAGAGATCGCGAAGAAAAACAACGAAGGGTTTTATCTCAACCTTATCGATTCGCTCCCGGTGGATAAGAAAGAGAAAAAACGTTTGCTGGCCGATGCGGATATCGAGGACGTGGAGATTATTGAAGAGTCGCTAACGGAAGATGGAGACGAATACGATGAGTAACCAGGTTGATATATTCGACGAGCGAGCCTCTCGCGTTGAAAGCCATTACATGAACATGGTACAACTTCGTGCGACTGTGGTTGATTCCAACGTGCTGATCGCGGAGATGGGCCGCGCTACCGGGAAAACGGAAGGCGTGTTCGGTCCGCGTATTATCCGGGTAGCCGACTCGATGCCGGGTGAAGTTTCATTTCTTGTCCATAAAACCTACGCGGCATTGTTCACGAACGTGTGGCCAAACGTTCAAGGATATTTTTCCCGTCCGGTAGGTGACGGCCGCCGCACGATGCTCGAGGAGGGGCAGGACTACATTGTCGGTGCAAGCAAGATCCCCTCGCACTTCAAGCGGCCCCGACGCCCGGTCGCGTACCCCAAGCACTCCATCTTGTTACGGAATGGTCACCACCTGCAGCTCGTGTCGTCCGAGCAGCCGGAGTCGGTAGCCGGTCAATCCGGAGTGCACGCGTTCATCGAAGAGATGAAACACCAGAAGGGCGAAAAAGTAAAAACACGGTTATTCCCTGCGTTGCGCGGATCTCCGGCCAGTATTCGGATGAGTCCCTACTACCAAGGCATCACCGGCGTATCAGACACGGCCCGGGTGGATTTAGGCGAAGACAACTGGTTTGAAGAGTACGAAGACCACGTTAATCAAAAACTGATCAACGAAATCGTTACCGCGGCATTGCGGGTAAACAAAGCCTTGGTAAATATTTATAATTCCAGAGATAAAGAGCGCAACGAGAAAAACCCGGTAGTCCAAGAAGCCATTCGGCTGTACATCGAAAAACAACAGAAAATACTCGAGCTGTGGCAACCCCGGATAAATGATATGCGTCGTAACGCCACGTATTACATGCGCGCGTCGAGTTTCGCGAACAAGGATATCCTCGGCCCCAAGTTTTTCAAGACACAGATGGAGTCGCTCACGATGGATGAGTTCCTCGTGGCGATTTGCGCGATTCGCAGGAAAGCCGTGGTGGATAGGTTTTTCGTGAACTACGTGCCGGCAAAACACCAGTTCTCTGATTCCTATAAATACGAGTCAATCTTAAAAATGGATTTGCGAGAGCATTTCCGTCTCACCGCGTTTTATCTAAAACATTACAACCCCCGAGAAGAGTTGCTGCTTGGTTACGATCCGGGAAACTTCTCGTCGCTGGTGGTCGCTCAAGAGAAAAGCAGCGAAGATACGCGCGTGATAAAAAACTTCACTTGCTACGCTCCCCGGAACCAAGCAGACCTCGCCCGCGAGTTTAACGACTTTTTCGGTGCGGACGCGAAAAATAAAAACCTGAAACTCTACTATGACCGGGCCGGGAACAAACGAAAAGAAGAGTGGGAACAGATATCAACCGACGCGAAAATACTACAACGCGAACTGGAGAGTTATGGGTTTAGCGTTGAGTTGATGAATGAGGGTCAAGACGTTATATATCATTGGCAGCAGTTCAAACTGCTGGAGTTTATATTCGGCGACCGCTCCAACGCGGTCCCCCGTGTTACAATTTGCGAAAACGAGTGCGCGGACCTTTGCAGCTCGATTATGTTATCGCCGAGAAAATACACCGACGGGAAAATTGAACTCGATAAAACGAGTGAACGAAAAGTGCCGTTGCACTTGCAAGCGGGAATGACAACGCAACTCCCATCGGCTTTTATTTACCTGTTATTTGGACGGTACTCCGAACGACTACCGAAAGAATATTCACGATTACCGGTTGATTTACCCGGGAATATAACGGTTTAGTGTCCTTTTTTAGGACAATAATAATCGGAAAATTTGCAATAATGGAATGAATTGACATCGCAAAAGCATTTAAAGTATTGATAATCAATAAAAGTATTTTTAAAAAGAAAAACGGGAAGAATTTACACGACGATTGAGGGAACGAAGCACTGAGTTCCCGGGTTGCGTTGCATCGATCCCGGTTCTCGGAAATATGACAGGGTGGCACCCCCTGCCCCACTGTGTGACAGGGTGGCAGCTATCGGAAAATTCAATAAAACGGCGAAAAATGGAGAAAACGGATGAATTAAATGGAATTGAAGCCATCAGGCTGGCCAAGGAGATCTCAAAGCTTCCGGATGGCTGCTTCACGATCGCCTTCTTCCCGTACAACAAGACAAAAGGAGTTGCCGGCAAGAAAATGGTAGTCCGCGAACGATGCCGGTGGCGAAAGCAGCTGCCGAAAGAACGCTTTCATGTGGATTCCGAAAACTACTTCCTGTTCGAGGATGAGCACGGGACCCCGAAAACATGTTACCGGATACTTATCCGGTACATGGGTTTCCCGCACGATGATTTCAAATTACATAAAATAAAATGGCTATGAGTGGTAAGATAGAGATGATAGGCAATCTCGGCACGTACGTGGACGATAGCAACGTTATATCCTTTCAGATAGGAGCGGCATCGGCACTCACGCGGGAGAACTTCGGGGTGGATCGCAAACCGACGGATATATTCGTTCCACGGTACATGAAGGTGCAAGACTACCAGGTCTGTTCACGCGGTACAGACAACAGGAGCTGCGACCGCATCGAAAAGGATATCAAGAGTAATCGTTTGCTTCCCCGCCTTATCGATAAGCAGGTGAAGTTCTTGTACGGGAAAGGGCTACTTCCCTACCGCGAACGTGTCGTGGACGGGAAGGTCGTTCGCGAGTGGGAGCAGGTTGACGAGGTGACCCGGTGGCTCGAATCGTGGGAGGAAAACGGGATGGAGCAATCCTACACCGATTTCGCGCTCGCTTGCGTGAAGAGGTTCTATTATTTCCGTGACTTCTTCGTGAAACACCGGATGAGCAATGGTAAGGCCATCGGCAAGGCACCCATCGCGGGCATGGAGTTGATGGAGAACACCAACTGCAGGCTTGGCACCCTGAAAGAAGATATCAACAATACCACCGTTTTGTACAAGGATTTCACGGCCGTGTTGTTCGGCGATTGGAACAGGGGATCCTCAAAGTTCAAGGTTTACCCGTTATTCCGGATCAGGGATATTGACCAATACAAGTATGCCGCGATCTCCCATCACCGGGAGAGTACCGTGGCCGATTTTTACGGTCTGAACGAAACCCACGAGGGTGTGAAGACATTCCTGAAAACATCGAACGAAATACCGTCATATATCGATTCGTTCCTCGAAAATTCGCTGGCAGCCAAGATACACGTCATCATCCCGGACTCCTGGGTCGAATCTAAACGAAAACAGATACAATCCCTTGTTTCTGAAAATAAAAAGCGCGACAAAGAAGGAAAAACATTGTTGAAATATAACGGGATTGAAATTGGGCTCGATTACCGGGAATCGCTCCTTATCAAGTTCATTAACGAAGAGCTGCAGAGATTGGCCAGCTACCTGAGCACATCGAAAAATCAAGGAAAGGCCTACGCCACGTTTTCGTATAAAACCGGACAGAATAAGGAAGAAGATCGATGGAAAATAGAGACGGTCGATTTGAAATACAAGGAATACATGACCTCTTTAATCGAGTACGACAAACGAGTAGATGAGGTGCTCATAGGATCAGTTGGAATTGATTCGTCCATCTCGGCTGTCAGTAAGCCCGGGATGATTTCTAAATCGGGTTCAGACGCCTACTACAACCTTATTATTTACCTGCTTAGCCTTACCCCGGATGATAAAAAATGTTCGGAGCCATTTAACACGGCCCTGCAGCTCAATTTCCCGAAATTGTACAAGGAGGGATTTCGCTTCGGGTACTACCGTGAAATGCCGAGCAGGCAGGAAGAAGTATCAAAAGATAACCGCTTAAACGAACAACAGGCATGATGGCAATAAACGACTTATTTCAAAACGTGTCCGAATTTCGGCAGTATGTTCCCGGGATCTCGGCCAACTTGGAGTTCTCCGAACTCAACAGCTCCGCGATCAGCGCGCGAAAACAGATCCGGAACATCATAAAAAAGGATTTGTGGGACAAAATAAAAGGGGAAAGTGAAACGGACGCTCACGGCTATTTATGCAATGCCTTCGGTAATTTAATCATGCATAAATCCATTATCTTCAACGTGGTTTCCCGGCGAACCGCGTCCGATTCCGGGGACGTGTATAAATACGAGTACGAATCGATGCAACGGCAGTATATCGACAACTATTACAACGCGATGGATTCGCTAATTGAAGAGTTGTCAGAAAACGAGGATTATTCGGAATTGTGGAAAGCAACACCGGAATATAAGCTGCTGGATACGCTTGAAATTAAAAAAACATCTGAGTTCAATTCTTACTATGGGATTGATATGAGTTTCCTATTCTTCTTCCGGACGATACCACTTCAGCGGGAGATACTTATCGACGGCTTGAGTGATTTGTTCGTAAAAGTCGGAAATTCGGACGCCAACAGCGATCTGGTAGAAAAACTCAAACTCGCGCTCTCCCACCTGGTGGTCGCCCTCGCTCTTTCCCGGTTCGACATCATTGAGCTTCCGGCCACAATAAGAAGCCTTTTTGATGAACAGAAATCTTCCCGATCCGGGAGCGATGAACAAAACAGGTTGTTGCGGCTCGCGGCTGAGCTTCGAGATAACGCCACGGCAATCATATCCGGTATCGAATTGGCTCTTTCAGAACCGGACAATTCTAACGTGGTATCGGACACGTCTCTCAATAATCCGGAGGATAAAATATACTTGATCTCATGAATGCAGAGCATATAATTTTAAAAACGCGAGATAAAGTAGTGAGCGTGCCGAACAGGTGGGAGCTGCTCACGCCAAAACAGTATCTTTTTCTCGTGGCACTAATTACCCAGTATGCCAACAAGCTCGCCACGATGGATGATGTTCGTTTATTTTACGTTTTCAGGGTTTTAGGCATAAACCCCGCAAGCATAACAGATCCGGAGGCAATGGCTAACTTGACCATTATTTCCGAGCAAATAGATTTTATTTTTGATGAGAACGGGAAAATAAATCTTAGCTTTCTGGTACAACTGGTCCCCGAAATTGAAGTGAGCGGGAAACTGTTCAAGAAAAGATACCGGGGATATGAAATAAACACGGCTTTCGACACGCTCACGTGTTCGCTCACCGCGGCGCAATTCATCGACGCGAAACAATTGCTGGATGGGAAGGCGGCCCAACTGCCATTGCTGGCCGCTGTGCTCTACAGTCCATTACCCTACTCCAGTGAGATTGCTCACGATCTCGCTGAAAAATTCGCGCGAGTAAACCCATTCGTGTTGCAGGCTGTCTCTCTTAACTTCCAAGCTTTTATCACTTATTTGTTCACGCGCACTCATTTTTCCCTGCTGTCGGCCGGGACGAAGAATAATATCCCGGAGATCGCTACCGGCATGTTGGAGACGATGTATAACCTGAGTGCTGACGGGATGGGCGACGTACAAGCCGTCAAGCAGATGCCCATCATTGAATTTCTTACCATTTTGCGAAAAAAAATAATAGAGAGTGTCAAGGCCATGAACGCCGCAAAGATCGATATCGTTAAAATCGCGTCCGCTACCGGCTTGCCCACTCGAATAATCAAGAAAATGTTATGATTCCAAACAATATCCTAACCGAAATATTCATCTACTTTGCCAAGTTCCCGAACCGTGCCGGGATCTACCCAATGTTCAACATTGAAACATCCAATATCGCGGGTTACAGTGAGATGAAACAAGCGATTGACTCCATGCCCGCTCATTCTCTCACCACCATTGAAAATTACGTGTTTGGTGCTAACCTCGAGGCTATTGGTCACCGGGTGAATAACATCACATCGGGAGCTGATTATCTTTTCGTTGATTTTGGCGAAGTAGACTGTGGAGTAGACAGTTCCAATCGGATGACGGATTCCGCGCGGCTGGCCATCACCGTGGCCTACCGGCTGAAAAACTTCTCGATAGACCTCATGGAACAGATGCTCGCCTTCAGCCACTCGCTCGACAGCCTTGTCGGGATCCGCAACACGATGATAAGTGAGCAGCGATGCCACCCGTGGTTGAAAAATGTTTCAAACAGCCACACTTTCGTTCCATTCGTGTCGGAGAAATTCAGCAGCATCGGGTGGACGTTACTATTCAACCGGGAGGGTTACGATAGTTTTGGTGCGAAAAATCGGTGATATATTTAAATAATGAATAAAATATTAGCATATTAAATATTTGTTTTGTATCTTTGTCACATAAAGAATATGGAAGATGAGGATCATATCGAAAAAAGCCTTGCAGGATTTCTACTCCCGCCACCCCGACTCCAAAACACCTTTGGAGGATTGGTACAGAATAGTAAAAAAAGCGCAGTGGACATGTTTTGCCGATATTAAAAAAACATTCAATACTGTAGACAATGTAGGCAACAAGCGATATGTATTCAACATTAAAGGGAACGATTACCGGATAGTGGCCATCATCCAGTTTACCGCCAAAGCCGTATTAATCCGGTTCGTGGGAACGCATAAACAATACGATAAAATTAAGGACATCAAAAATATATGATTATGGCGACAATAAAAGACAAAGACAAATACGAAGCCATCATGTTACGCATTAATGAATTGATGGAACAGGTGGAAGAAGACACACCCATGACTGACCATCGCGTCCGGGAACTTGATCTGCTCGTTGAGCTTGCCGAAGAATATGAAGACGAGAATTACCCGATGGGCACCCCGTCGTTGCCCGATGTCATGAAGCTTCGGATGTACGAGATGAATCTCACGCAAGAGAAGCTTGCCGAAATGCTCGGGCTCAGTCAATCACGCATCAGTAACTTCCTGACAGGTAAAACCGAACCCACCCTGGAAGTTGCCCGCACTATCAGCAAGCAACTTAATATTGAACCGGGCATTATTCTTGGCGTGTAAAAAACACCAGACACCGTTACTTTTATTTGCCTGCGGCCTGATGGTCGTGGGCTTTTATTTTTACATCTTTTTAAATTTTTGTTATCTTTGCCTCAATATCTAATTTTTAAAATAAAAGTCATGAAAAAAGTATTATTAGTCCTTCTTTTCATTCCCACGTTGCTAATTGCACAGCAAAGGGAAAAATACGACACAGTTAATCCAATTTATGAAGAGGTTTTTCCTATTGAAAATGGAAGGATAGTGTTCTCTGAGGTGGTACCCGTTGATAATGTATCCAAGGACGAATTGTTTGTTCGCGCCAACAGCTGGATAGCAAGAACATTTAATTCTCCTAAAGATGTCATTCAGTTTAATGACAAAGAAGCTGGTAAGATTATTTGTAAAACAGTGACTGGCGCAACGGTGGGAAAAGGATTTAACAAAGTAACCATTGACCCGGTTTATTTTATCCTGCAAATAGAAACAAGAGAAGGGAGATACCGAATTGTAGCCTCGGATTTCATCCATGAATATCGTATAAAGATAGGTCAAATAACTAATGAGGGGGAAAATCTATTGGAAGAGTACTACCGGTTGAAAGAACCTACAAAAAAAGAACTGGAAAATAATTTTGCTATAGCTGAAGTTATCAGCAATAGAGTTTTGGCTATTTTTGAAAGCGCAAAGCTGGCAATGGCAGTACAGAGTAATACGGATGATGATTGGTGACAAATGTATAGGTGAGACACGCACAATATAATCAAGAAATTACTCATGGATGAAAGTGTTAGCTATCTACTTTCCGTTTTTACGGTACTCTTATTTTTTGTAGTGGTAATAGGTGTTCCTGTTTTCTTAATAAGATTTTTCATCAAGCGTAAGAAGAAGAAAAGTAATCCTTTGAAAAAAGGAGTTTTCAAATTAACCGATGATGAAGAAAAAAAGGGAGTGATAGGTTTTAATATTGCTGGAATATATTATAGAGAGAATAAAGATCAAGTTTACTCTGAATTGTCATTTTTGGAGCTCGGTGATGAGTTTACGCTTGAACCGGAACCGGAAAATAAACACGATGAATATGCAATAAAAGTACTATCCCAATACCGTACTCATTTTGGATATGTGCCACGGCATATGACGTACAGGTTTCGAGATTATAAAGATAATCATGTTTTTCATAAATGTTTCGTACATGGTATTCAGCGAGGATTGCATATTAATGTATTCATTAAATGTTATCCTATCTCGGCATTAAAATCATAAACATCAAGTAAACCCCGAAAATTTTCGGGGTTTTTCTTTGCCGTTTAAAAACCTTTTCCGATATTTGTAGTGTTGTACAAATTCAGAAGGCGGGATAAGCTCGCCAATTTTGCGGGCGTTTTTTATGCCTTTGTTTCAAAAATACAATATTTGGGTTCTGACCCCCGTGCCGATTGGTTAATGCCGCGGCTGCCTTCTGAAGGTGTACAACAACGGGAAAGCGGAACCCTCTTTTATTTCCGCGCAGTAATGATCATTTAAAGTTGTACAAAATGAAAACAAAAACAATCTCAATGCAATTGCCGAGCGAGAGTGCTGGCGGGCAACCGGTGAAAGTCACCGAAAAACTTCCAAGTTACGTGCAAGACACGGTTTACAACGCCTTTGGCGAACTCTTCTCGCAAACGGACTGGGTGAAGTGTATCATGATTAAAACGAACGGTGTCCTTAACCTCCAGTTCATCGGAAACGGCTGCGTGGCTAACATGCAGATCTACGAAGTGCGGAGTGAAAACGCCCTCGAGCAGTATGTTCCCAACAAACCTATCCGCAGGCATATTAACTCCGCGAAGAGAAAGGAGGCGTACCATGAAAGCAGATAACATGAGTATTAAAAATACAGTAAATGATAAGAGTGGAAAATCCAACATTTCCATCGCGCAAAAATCTTTTTCGCCAAGCGTGAGAGTCAATTATTCCGAGATCTATTCTTTCATAAAAGGCCATCCCCTTAACAGTATTGAATTTAAGGTAGGGGATTTTGAAGCTCTTGACACCTTCGCACAAGAACTCTCCGGATATGTGGAACGAATCAAGAAGATGCGGAAAGGAGGTGCATTATGAAAAATAATGATATCAACCCGGTGATGGCCATCAATCCCTATACTGACAAGCTAATGAACCTTGAACCGGTATTCAGTTTGTTAAAAGAATATCAAACGGCTCAGGATTGCTATGAATTCACGGATGAAGCCATAAAATTCATGGCCCTTTCCCCTCTACCCGAGTGGGCCAATATGGACATGAAGGGATCTGTTGTGATGTTCTTATATGCTCTTCGAGACACGTTTGAGGGCCTGATGGAGTGCGAGATTAGTGTCGCGAAAAAGAAAGGGGGAACCGCATGAGTAAAAAAACACAAAGTACCCCTGCCCAGGATCCGGCACCGGATCTCACGGCATACATGGAGGTGATATCGCGTCGGTTCCGGCCGGCAGCTAACGAAACGGAAGCCACGCACCGTCTATCAACAGAAGAGATAAGCGGGGCCATCAAGTCGTTGAACCCCGGGCTACAAGTTAACAGTAAACATGTGTATGACGCGATGCAGAACGCGGGCTTTAAGTTTTCCGCGGCAAAAGGCACTCAATCACTTATTTTCAAGTGGTTGTTAGTTGAAAAATAGGAAGATAATTTTTATATTTGTAAAAATCTCAAAAACATGGAACCAAAAACAGTAGCGAAAGTAAATGAGGTGAACATCCAGATGGTCACCAATAACAAGGAAAGATTGGTACCGATTAAGCCTATCTGCGAAGCGATGGGAATTGAATTTGAGCCGCAAAGGCGGAAGCTAAATGAAGATGATTTTCTCAGTTCAGTTACCACCTCTGGGGTGGCAACTGGATCCGACGGAAAGCAGTATGAAATGGTGTGTATCCCTTTTGAATTTGTCTTCGGGTGGCTCTTTACCATCAACCCGAAAAACGTGAAGGAGGAGGCACGTGAAGCGGTGAGCAGATACAGGATAGAATGTTACCGTGCCTTGTATAGGCATTTTTCAGCCCAAGCCGATTTTTTAAATGAAAAGCAGGTTCTCGTTGACAAGCATATCGACCGCGTGGAAAAGATCCGGGCAGAGTTCTCATCAGCCAAACTAAGGCTCGCGGAAGAACAAAAGAAGCTGACTGAAGTCCGCCATCTAACCCTCGAGGACTGGGAAGCAAATAACAGGCAAATGAAAATCGACTTTGAACAGGATCCCGCTCCGGATTTGACTGAAGAATAAAACGGGAATTCCCCTTATATTTCCACTAATTATATACTCGGATTTTCGAGTATTAAAACCAAGGCATTGAGGTAAGCGAGAAACATGTCTTTGAGGCTATGCTGCTGGAGGGATTTAATTTTTCAGCTATACCGGGAACTCAATCGCTCATATTTAAGTGGTTATTGGTTGAAAAATAGGAAGATAAGTTTTATATTTGTAAAAATCTCAAAAACATGGAAACAAAAATATGTGTATTCGAAGAAAACGCTATCTCTTTTGCTTTTGACAAAGATAATAGCATGATGATTAATGCCACTGAGATGGCGAAAGCCTTCGGTGCAAATGTTGGACATTTTTTGGCTAATGACAGCACGAAAAAATTTATTTCAGCATGTTTAAATAATCGGAATTCCGATTATTTAAATCTGAAAAAAGAAGAGGATTTGATTATTTCTCGACAGAAATCCGGGACCTGGATGCATCGTGTTCTGGCTTTAAAATTTGCCGCATGGTTATCACCCGATTTCGAGGTATGGGTATACTCTACAATTGAAAAACTTCTTTTCGGAAAACACGTGGAGCGTGAAAAATCTTTTGAACGAACGCTGAAACTTCAAAAAGAGATGAATTCTATCCGCGATAAATCTCCGGAAGAAAGAACCGGTGCCGACTTTAACCGATACCTTGATATCGAACGGGAAATGAATCGTGAAAAATCAGTCAGGAAAAACCTTACGACCGAGAGTATATCAGGCATGCGGGGTCTTTTTGATAATATGGAATCCGATGACACCACAACTGAATCTGACAGGTGCAATTAGATCAATTATAGGACAAAGCGTATGATTACTGACGAAATGATTAAAACGGAATTCGTTCACCGGATAGTTTCGAGGGACATGAAAAGGATCTATGCCACTCAGGCCGATGTGGTGAACACTTATCTTTCCGGAGGCACAGGCAGGTTGAAAGAGTTCCTAACATCGGCGCCATTTCAACTGGTGACTGTCAGCCAATTTGAAAAGGTTTACCACATGCGGCTGTTCAATTACCTGCGTTTTCTCGACATCAAGTATCGCCGCGGCGAACAGATGAAGCTCAGGCGTAATCTGCACCTCTATAACAGGGTCGTGTGGGGCGTGCTTAAAGGAGACACCGAACCGGACATCCTTTACGGGTTTACACAAGAAGTCAGGAAGCACATCAATGCCGAATTGGAAGAAACGCTAAAAGAAAAGTAATAAAAAAAACATGCTTATCGTCGCATACATACTGCTTTGTTTTATCTGTGCACTTCTCTTCTGTAGAAGAAAGAAGTTCTGGTATTTGATTTTCGTCACGGTGATCAGCTTTTTTATTACTCCCGTGCTGGGGATACTTCTGCTGGGGAGGAATTGATCACCCATTTTCCCCATGTTCTTGAGACCTGCTTCTTGCGAAGCGGGTCTTTTTTTGTCCTTTCAGACCGTGTGCAAGCCGGATATTTTTGCATATGTCAGTAACATATATGCATTATGGCAAAATTGAAGCAAGACGAGATTAAAACGATCTATACGCTGGAGGCCACCGAGGCGCAACAGGAGTTGCAGAAGCTAAAGAGTACCAACAAAGAGCTAAGCCGCACAATGGATGCCCGTCGCAAGGAGATGGTCAAATTAGAGGCGCAAGGGAAAAAAAATACGGCTGAATACAAGAATCTCGAGAAAGCAACCCGCGAAGATTCAAAAACATTGCGTGATAACACAAAGCTCATCCGTCAGCAAGAAGAGGCGATGGGCGTGAATTCCCTGACCATGAACCAGCTCCGCCAGAGGGCAAAATCGCTCCGGGGTGAGTTGAACAATATCTCGAAAGAGTTATCACCCGAGAGGTGGAGCGAAGTAAACAAAAAGCTGTCCGAGACAACTGGCAGGATGAACGATCTGAGAATGAACGCTTCTCAGCTAAATAAAAATCTGGGAGCTTCTATATTTTCTCGAAACACGTTTGCTTCGTTCTGGGGCAACCTATATGCCCAGTTGGCATTAAAAATAGGGCAGTCGCTGCACAAAGTGCGTGAATTCATCTCCGAATCAACAAGGCTCGCCTCACAAGCACAGGGAATTGACCATGCCTTTAACCGGATCGCTAACCGTGACTACCTTAAATCGCTTCGAGATCAAACAAAAGGGCTGATATCCGATTTCACGCTGATGCAGTCTTCCGTTCGAGCCGAGAATTTTAATATCCCGCTAAACCAGCTTGGCAAAATGTTAGAATTTGCCCAGAACCGGGCGCGTGATACCGGGGAAAGCGTGGATTACCTGGTTGAGTCTATTGTGAACGGGATCGGCAGGAAGTCTCCTTTGATACTTGACAACTTAGGGATATCCACCGTCCGGTTGCAAGAAGAAGTGAAAAAAACAGGGGATTTCGCGGCTGCCGTGGGAAAAATCATCGATGAGGAGATGGCCAAGGCCGGCCCGTCAATTGACACGGCCACTGACGCGGCCACCCGCAAAAAGGTCGCATGGGAGAACCTGATGCTCGTCACCGGGAAATTCTTCACCGGATTTAAGACAGGCTGGGACAATTTCATGACCAATTTTCTGGAAGGTGTGACCAAGATTATATCAAAAGGTGATGACGCCAAAAAAACGTATGATGACCAGATCAACAAGGTTGCCGAACTGAACAACTCCCTCGTTCCACTTATCGACCGTTATGAAAAATTGAAAATAATCACCAGTTTAAGTGTCGAAGAGCAAACGGAGTTAAGAAATGTGATTGCCAAAATAAACGATATCGTCCCGGCAGCGGCAACGGAGTGGGATGAATATGGGAAAGCTATCGCTTTAAACACACAGCTTGTCTGGGATTTCATAGATGCGGAAACAGCCAAACTCGAGTACATGAATCGGGACGCCATTTCAGAAGAAACAAAAAACCTTCAGAGATATAAAGATGAATTAGAACTTGTAATACAAACACGGGAGAAAGGTACGAAAAAAAGATATCGATGGGGCACAGAAGAGGATGTGGCATTGTCGCCTGATGAGCTGAAGGCGTTAGATTCCCGTCGTGCCGAACTTAATAAAATCGTGCTTGGAGCGGAAACATATTTGAATGAAATCACAGGCAAATCAGCCAAAGAAAGAGTCAAGTTAAGACAGGAAGAACTGAATAAAGAAGTGGAATTTAATCAAATGTCGATAGATGAACTTGATAGCTATATCAAGAAATACAGTGACAAATCAGACATGTTCATTGAAATCGCACGAAGGGTATACAAGAGTCGTGTTAATGACGGATCCGAATACGAAGAAAATAATGGTGGAAAATCAAAATATGATAAAGAAATAGCGGAACTCGAGGCATATATCTCTAAAGAGAAAGCACTGATCCAACAAAAGTATATCGATGGAAAAATAAACAAAGAACAATATGACAGGGAGTTGGAATATCTCGAGCAGGAGAAACTAAGAAAAACGCTCGAGATATCCGGGATCAGTTTTGAGCAACAAATGGAAATCGAGTTAAAGTTGCTCGAAAAGAAAAAGGAGACCCTTCAAAAAATTCAGGATATGGAGAAGGATCACTTGGACAAACTCCTCGAACTGCAGCAACAAGCCGAACAGGAAAGGATAGATCGCAATCTTGGCACCCTGAAGGCTGTCGCGGAACAGAACCAGAAAAATTGGGAAGAGGAATTTGAAAAGGAAAAAGAGAGGCGCTTAAAAGACTTGGAAATCTCCCAGGAATTCGGGATGGAGATGGGCAACTTGGTGGGTGGATTCATCGCGGATAATGACGACATGATGAAGGCGGCGGCGAAAAACATCGTGATGATGGGGCTCGACTTGTTGGAGACGCAGGTGCAGATGGCGGTGGCCCAAGCGGCGGGATGGTCATTCGCACAACCTGACAGTATAATGACCTTGGGTGCGGCCGGTGCTGCCAGGGCTGTTTTAATGGCAGGACTAATTAAAGGAGCCTTCACTGCTGTGAAGTCATTTATCAGCAGCAAATGGGGCGGATCAACAGAAACGAAAGATTCACCCACATCCGGGCAGCCAACACCCACGGGTAAATATATCGTCACTGGCCGGGAAGATGGTGGATTTATTGATGTTACCCGGGAACAGGATAAAAAACGGTACATCGCCAAGTTCGATCCCATGCGCCGCGGCTTCGTGAACAGGCCTACCGTGATTGTCGGGGAAGGTCCGGCAGGAAAATCAGCGGAATGGGTGGCGAGTAATGACGCTTTGAAAAACCCTACCATCGCGCCGTTCATTAAACTGCTGGATGAGTCGCAAAAAGCAGGAACCATCCGGACTATTGATTTAAACCATATCATGCGTGGACGTATGGCCGGTTTTGAATCAGGAGGGTTTATATCCCCGCCGCCCCAAGCCTCTCCCACTCCATCACCCGCACCCGGGCAGTCAACACCCGCGGGGATGAGTAATGAAGAGCTGCAAATAATGAAAGAGGTTCGGGATCTTCTTTCAACTTTGAATAGCAAAGGTGTAAAAGCTCCTATCGTTTTATCCGAGTTTGAGCGGAAACGTGAGTTATTGGATAATTCAAGAAATATCGGGAGGAAATAATTATGAAAATCACGCATCCGAGCGGACAACCTTATGATTTATTTCCGGATACGGAAATAGAACTAACCAGGTTTAACCCATTTTTCCACGAATTGGGAGAACAAAGTGTGCCAATTTCACTACCGGCTTCCAAAAAAAATCTGGCATTACTTAACTCTCCACATCGGGGAGATAGTAAAGAAAAGCCAATTCTACGATTGGACGCCCAGATACAAACATCCACCTATGTTGTAAAAGCAAGACAGGCAATACTGTCCGTACGCAATAAAAGTGGCATCGAAACATCGTTTTATTTAAACGAGGGAGCCTTTTACGAGAGAATTAAAAATGTTCCGCTTCAAGAAATTTTCGTGGACAAAAGCATTATTTTCCCAAGTATTACCGCAGCTATTAACTTCATGCACTCTCTAATTGTAACTGAAGACAATCGTTTTTCGTGTTTTCAAGTTATTACAGACCAACATGTACTGAACGAGTTTTTTGGAAAACGCGCTGATGGTTTTGCTGCTTTTAGAAGGGAGGTGGAAACTGTTGATGTAATTGATGATAGAACCATAACTGTTCCTCCGGGCTTTTTTATTACTCCTTTTCCGAAAGTAAAACATATACTGCAAGAGGTCTTGGCGTATTTTGGATACATGCTTAAATCATCATTTCTTGACAACATGCCGTTTTCGAACATGTGCTTACTTAATGATAATATTGATACTATTGTAAACAATCGTATTGATTATGTTGATATTATACCTGATATAACCGTAAGTGAATTTTTTAGTCTCTTGCGCAAGTTCAACATGGAGATTATCCCGGATGAAAAAGATAAAACTGTAAGCATAGTTCATTTTGATGAGATGCTTACTAATCCAATAGCAGCTGACCTCAGCAACAATATTACATCAGAGATTAATTATAATTTTTCCAATGAGTACAAACAGCTAAAGTTGTCGTCGGAACATCTTCGTGTTCCCGCAGAAATATACAGTTTTAACTCAAGCCAGCGAGCTGTATCAACTAATCAGGAAATCGAGAGCATCCCGTTATCTCAAATCGTGAATAAGTTCCCAACCGCATATATCCGAAGAGAAGATAATGCCCTGATACGTAACGGGGTGTTTGGCGACAAATTTTTAACTGAAATAGTGGGAAATTTGAGCAACAGCTATTATGATGGTGGCACATTATTGCCGGAAGAAAAAACATTCCCGGATGTTATACCTGATGTGTTTTCATCATTATACGATAGCCAGTACGTTTTTATGACGTACCCTTATGTTGGTAAAGGTAGAGCATTGCACAGTACTATAGTCATGAGTGACGAAACACAGGATCAAACCTCAGAGGCTGGAAAACTTAAACCTATGCTTTGTTTCTCTTATCGAGATGATTTTTATAAATATGATATAGGCACATTGTCGAACTATGATTGGACGGGTGTCAGGTTATGGGATTATTCTTTAACCTATAATGGTGTTGATGGAATATTTGAGAAATTTTGGAGAAAACGAGACAGTCTTCTAAGGAATGCCATGGTAAACATGGAGGTGGAATTAATCCTCTCAGAATCAGAAAAACACGCCCTATCAGCTGTAAGCCGTGTATTGATTAAAAATCAACCCTATTTTATTTCAGAAATTAAATATACTCCGGGTAAAATAGAGCCACATCTTTGCCAGTTTTACACGGTAAATATACAGGAGCCTGCCACGTCTGCGCGAACCGAGTCGGACTATTTTCCCGTCCGGTTATATAAATGGGAGTTAAAATCTCAAAAGAGTAACAACACTGCAAGGCACTTTAGGTATAAAACATCACGTACCACTTTCTATCCGCCACATCCAACCACGGCTCAATATAATGCCGGTGGTAGATATTTTGAAAGAGTTTACCAAGTTGAATACGGACATTACGATCAGAACCAGAATTTCGTGAAAGAAACAGACGGGACATTGACCGTTTGGCTTGAAGCAGTATTAAATCAACATTGACAAAGTGTCCTTTCACGAACATATAAAAACCCCGAAATTTGAAAAATAATGGATAGGATAACTAAACATGCAATTATGGAAGACATTGTCGACCGGTTCAAGGAACTTATATGGATGGTCTTAACGGCCATCGGATCGGTGTTGATGCCTGTGCGTGAAATACTCATACTGTTAGCCATGAGTTTCGTGTTCAATATTTTCACGGGGATTATAACTGATATCCACGTGAACAAGGCACATTTCAATTTGAAAAAAGCATTTAACGCGATCACCCAACTCACATTTTACGCGACCTGTGTTGTTTTTATTGACCATGGCTCAAAACTCATCGATGAACAGCAGATGGGCGTTACGGCTGTGAAATGGGTGACCATCATCGTGGTTTATTTTTACCTGACAAATATCTTCAAAAACGCTAAACAAGTTTATCCTGACAGCCAAGCCATCAATTTCATATACGAACTTTTGTCCACCGAATTTTTCACACGATTAAAACATATGGTGGGCATTAAAAAACAAAACAATAATGAGGAAAATTGACAAAATAATCGTGCACTGCTCTGCTACCCCCGAGGGCCGGCATGTGACGGTGAAGGATATCGACCGTTGGCACCGTGACCGCGGTTTTTCGGAAATTGGATACCACCACGTGATTTACCTCGATGGATCCATTCACCCTGGGCGACCGGAAGAAAAAGCCGGCGCGCACACGGTTGGTCATAACACGACCAGCATCGGGGTGTGCTACATCGGCGGTGTTGATGAAAAAATGAAACCGAAAGACACGCGAACCCCGGCTCAACGTGCCGCGTTGAAAAATCTTGTTTCTGAGCTGCAGCAACGTTTTCCCGGCGCGACAGTGCACGGGCATAATGAGTTTTCCGCGAAGGCTTGTCCCAGTTTTGACGTTCAAAAAGAATTATAATTGAATGAAACATGGTATTATACATATTATTGTTTGCACTCTTCTTCTTGGTACTATGCTTGGCAGCTGTAGAGCGAAGAAAGACTTTGAAAGCAGCGAAACAGTTCAGACAAGAACTGAAAGAGTTGAGCGACACGCGGACACTCTTGGAGTCGTGGAAGTGGAGAAGCGGAGAACAGACAGAAGCGGATCGGAAGTCGATCACTCATACACCCGGATCATTGAGTTCGACCGAGATGGAGGAATACAGAGCGTATCGGAATCGTGGCGGGACCGACGATCTTCGGACGTGGTTATACAAGAACGACATTCCGAACTTGTTTCCGTAGCCGCATCGGAAAAAGAAGTGATCGAGCGGGACAGCAGCTCTGTTATCATTCACGAGACAAAACACACGACTGCCGACAGCCGGCCAGTTCAGGGATTTGAATGGGTGTGGGTCATTGTTGGAGTGATGGCTGCCGTCTTCCTTATTCTATTTTTTCGACAGAAATTAAAATAACGGGAGAGCTTATTTAAGTTTTTCGTCAAAAACTAAACTAAATGGTAATAATAGAGCAACCTGACGCGTTATCGATGTCGGCGAACTTGAAAAAGTTTGTCGTGTCATCCGGAACGCAGATTTCCTTTCAACTCAAAGAAGGGGATAGCGTGCTGCTTGATGCCACCTACGAGCCGGGCATGGACGGCCGGGTGACCATCGACGTGCGGGATATCGTCGATAGCCGGCTGGCGTACGTGATCAAGTACGATGATTTTTATGAGCAACCCGCGATCGCGAAATCATTCACGGCCATCATCGACGGCGTAGCCGTAACTTTCCGCGCGGTCCGCGGTGGCGTGGCAGACTTGCAAGACACTTCATCCAATTGGCTTTGCGGTAATTTTCTCACGTGGCAACCGGTCAATAAGCCGGTCACTTACCACTCTCCCGAATGGCTCACGTATTACGCTCAAGAGGCGTGCAATATAATGTTGAGGGCTTCCTTCCCGGACGACACAGTTCAAATTATTAATCTGGGTGCTTGTGAAGCCGGGAAGGCCTTCACTTTTAATGTGCAATACGCCCGCATCGCCGGTCTCCTTGGCCAGAAGTATCCCACGCACTACGACGTGCGCGCGGAAACCCTGAGCGGACTGCAACTCACATATATACAGCGTTACTTGTACAGCGAGGCGAAATCAGAACAGGAACAATGGTTTTTGTTTGAAAATTCGGTCGGCGGGCTTGACACGATCCGGGCGTACGGCGACACGGATTTTGCCGGGGAACACGAGCACAAATTGTCGGTCGTCGATGATGTTTCATCGGAATACGACGTGGATACTTCCCGCAGTTACACGAAGAATACCGGCTACTTGGACGAATACGAACGCCGCTGGCTGCTTGATTTTTTTCCTTCGCGGCAAAAGTATATTTACCACCTCTCTTCGCTACGGCCCATCGTGGTCACGGGTAGCGACGTCAAGTACCAGGCATCGGATCTGCCATCCTCCTATGCCTTCACTTATCGTTTTTCAGAAGAGACAGCGTCGGTTTTGTTAAACTTGATTCGCGATGAAAACATTCCGGCTGACATAACCATACCTGACATCGATTCGCCGGATTTTATTTTACCCCCTCGGCTATCTGAGTACCCGCGCGCTCAATTGCACGAGGGGGTAATTTTCCCTGTTTTCGATCCCAACTCGGAACAGGCACAAATAACCACCTTCGGCCGCCTGGTCGAGCGAATCACGCAGGATGTTTCGATTGCCGTCAAGGATAGACGGCTGTCGATGCAATTTAATTTCTCGAACGGGAACGCGTTCGCGAACATGCCGTTTGAAACGACGGTCACAGTTCGCGTGTTCCGGGGATTCGATGAAATAACATCGGCTATCCCCGCGGCAAATTGGGACTGGACTCGCACGACCACGGATCCCGTCGATGATAACGATTGGAATATCGCCCACGACCTGGCAACCTCCCAGTTGACCCTGCGTATGGATGATCAGGAAAATGATTTCGGGAATAACATATACACCGACCGGCAATGTGTTTTCACGGTAACCGTGATCGTTCCGGACACGGGAGAAATAATTACAGAAGAACTGAGATATGCGCCTTACTAACGACATACTGGTAAATTACACGCCGCTGACCAAGACGTTTTCTCTACTGGTCGAGGGCGGCGCGGTTACCCAGATATACTACCCTGACCGGAATGAATTTATCCCGGACAGGGCCATTACCCCGGTCGTGATCTACCCGCGCTGCGGCATTATCGACCCGGACAAGAAGATCCCGAACGGGCTTGTCAATAAGAGCCTGTCGTCCATTTCCTGGCGGGCCAACGGTGTGACGGTGGCCGGGAACAGCGACTACCAGGTTGACACTTCCACCGGCGACACGCGCGGCACGCTGATGGTGATGCATAACGTTCCTGCCGGAGAACAGCTCTCGCTGGAGTTCGAGGCACGGTTTTTTGATACCCGAACCGGGGACTGGTTGAAGTTTGCCGGCACGATGATGCTCAACACCAATATCGCCGCGAACGAAATCGTGTCGTTAGAGGTGGATAGCCCTACCGTCGTGGATTTCAATCCCATCAGGGACGAATCGATATATACCGTCACCCCCACCACCCGGCTGGGCGGCGCGGTGATCTCCGGATCCAACGTGAAGTATTTTCTGAAAGTATTGGAGAGCGGGAATGAACGGGAGATAGATCCCCTGAGGGATCTCGAATTCTTAAGTTTCGACAGCGACGGGAAAGCAACGTTTGACATGCGTTTCGTCCCGTCCAAAAAAAATTACAGGATCCACGCGGATTACGTACGAGATGGCGACGCCGCTCCATCATCTCCAACAAACCGGGCCGCCCTGTTGGATATCTCCTTGCGTCGGAAATATGAGGCCTACACTATTGATATGCGTGATTTTGGCCCGGTCCAACCGTGGCAACGCGAATATCCCGTCTCGGCCATTGTCGAGCTCAACAGTTCCGGCGAGATATTGCAAGAACCTAACAAGTTCTTCGATATCGAATATCTCTACCGCCATATCGGGATTGAGCAGCATTTTGGATACGGTAATAACGCTACCCTTAACATTCCTGAATACATGATCAGCCAAAATTCTCAGATCGTGTTGGATATCGAAGAAAAAGGCGAGCTCCGGGCACTCTCGGATAACGGTGTGATTTTGACAGATAACGGTAAAATACTTGTGTCGCAATGAGGTACGCGAAAATCGAGATAAAAAAACTGCCGGACAGGAATATCGCTAACCGGCGACTGGTACATGACGGTTACGTGATGATCAACGAAAAGGATATCTCCGGGATATTGACCGGATCCTTCGAAGACGCGGTTGAGTCCCTTGGTGGAACGGTTCTTACTTCCCACGAGGCAAAAGTTGAACTTTCAAAAAATACATATAAATGGCACAACAAATAAATGACAGCTTCTCGGTGACGCTGCTCTCGAAGGGCGATTCCCCGACTGTTTTCTTAGAAGCAACCCCGTTGCTTTGGCAGGGTATCAGTTCGGATGGCTTGACCATCGTCCCGGATTTCACGGTGCCGGCCAACCAGCCTGTTATCCGAGCTAAGATACTGTCATCCTTGAAATCAGAATACGTGAATATTCTTGCGGAGTCCGATCGGTGGTGGTACAATGACCAAGAACTCACGTTTGACAGCGCGGGAAATGTTACTGCCCCGGCCGCTTTCGTCGGGCTGTTCAAACGGGATAAAGTGGCCGGCACCTTGAGAGTGACCGACAACCTGGTATCGATGACAAACAAAACCCCGGACACGATCAAGTTCGAGGGGGTGATCAAGACTGGAGGCACCACCACCGTGGTCTCACACACGATCCGGGTGCAAATCGAAGAGATGGCCGGCTCCACCTATTCCGGTCAAGTGCAACTATCATCCACGACGATTGACGCGCCGGACACGGTAATCACCGCCACCGCGCGCCTTTTTGCCGCTGCCGCCGAGATCACAACAGGATTCTCGGTAAATTATTACGAGGCGGTCCCGCTTTCGGCTAACCCAACCGGGTGGGTGCCATTCAAGCCGGCATCCGGTAAAACGGTAACAATTGGGGCTGTCGATGTTGACGGCCGTCAACTTTTCAAGGCTGATTTTATTGTAAACGCCAATGTGGTGTCAACTGTCATTTTCGCTATCTATGACACGCAGGATCCTTACATGATCAGCATGCCGTTCAAATCAAAATACATATCGGAAGACGAATCGGTGACGGCCACTCTTTCTCTAATTGATCGTAAAACGGGTGCCGCGGTGCCGGGTGTGACTTGGGAATTCAATTTTCTCGACACGCTTGGCCGGGTGGTGGGTGTTTCCACGCCCGTGGCCAATAATGTCGTGACCATCAAGGGCAGCGACCTGACGGAACTCAATCCTGAAGGTGAGGCCATTGGCGCGATCAACACCTACGTCACGGCAACAAAAAATTAGAGCGATGTCTAAAAAATACAACAACTCTTTTTCCGTCGGACTGGCCCCGAAGAATGGTATTCCCGGGGAATCCGGGCCGATGCCTGTGCCTTCTGGATTTTATGATCCAGATACAGAGTATATCCGCACGAAAGCCCAGGCGCCTATCGTGATGTCACGTGAAAATGGAAAGTACTACTTACTTGAGAAATTTGGAATCACCAAAGGAGTAGACCCCGTTACTGATTCATCCGGCACATGGGCTCTCTTTGATCACTTGCAATATGTTTTCGCCGAAATAATAATGGCTAATTACGCGAAAATAGCCGGTGGTGTTCATTATGATGATAAATTGATGTCTCAATACGGCAAGGAAGGTAACGAAGAAAATTCAAATTATGAAAATTACACGGGTGAGGGCGGAAGTTGGCAACCGAATATATTACTCGATTTTTTAACAGGAAAAGTAAGATTTAATATTGCTGAAATCATCGGGAATATTAAAGCCGGTTCCGGCAATATTGGCAGTTTCACTATTCAAAACGGGAATTTAGTTTCCGATTATTACTTTGGGCACACCGTAAATGGGATTTACATGATTGTCCATGGGGGTATAACCCTGAATGATCGCGAAATAAAACTATCAGATAGCTTCGGAGGTGTAGTGGGATATCCTCAAGTACACACTCGTTCTATTTCTTTTAAGGCCACCGATATTACCATAAAAACCGAAATAACAGGATTTCCGAATCCATCTGAAACCATTCTTGAAATAAGATCGAGTGGTATTTATCGCGATGGCGTACAAATATTATAAAAAATAAATATTATGACTCAAGAAGTTAAATTACTGGAAGATCTATTGTCATTCGATGAAAATGACAAACTACTCGCTTATAGCAACAAGTACAATAAATTGGGCTTCCTGCCCGCGGGGATGTTGAGCAATTCATCCGGGTACGCTTGCCGTCGCTGGAACTTGAACAATGCTTCCCCCGTGGGAGAGGCTGTCGGTGATATCGACTACCTGCGTAACTTACCTGCAATCCTTGGCCTTGGATGCTATTTGGTTGAACGCAACCATGGTCGCCGGAAACTCGATCCGACGAATCACTACAAGCTGGCCACCGGTGAAGCCGCGGCACTCGATGGCTCGATGGGACATTACATGTGGGGTTGGGGTACTCCGTGGTTCTACAGCTGGTGGGTAGAAGGCAATTACTACTACGAAGCTGCATCATTGAAGCCTATCTTGGGGCGTTTGAATTACCCAATCCCGGTTGGAAGCATATCGGCGATTGGCGGTTCTATCGTGGATCGCGATACAGAAGAACTCGTGTCATTGATCAGTGATGATCCTCGTTATCGAGGTGGAAATAACGATGTATCGAAAGACGGGGAATTTAACACGATGCTCGGGCGGACAGCTTCAATGATAAGTGCAGCAACGTGCAGTACTTATGCACGAAAAAACGGCGAGGGTTGGGATGCCATGTTTTACGGACATGCCGCGATCGCGAATGCGTTGTCTCGCATAATTTTTGGCACCCGCGATCTGCAGACAGCCTTCAACCCAAACAAAGATACGAACGGACTGCACCAAGGCGGCCTCGGTCAAGGCGTGACCAATGCCGGTGCCTGGTGGGCTGATAATTTTCAGAGTTATGGATTCTTACCTACTGACGTGGGAGTTGATCTCGGGGACAGTTGCGGTGTCGCCCCGTACGATGTGCTTGGCTCCGAGGGACAGGTCTTGCAGACAGTCGAAGTGCCGGTATTTTTTGGTTACAAAAACATGTACGGGTATCAAAATAAGTGGGAAGTTAAAAAGCTTTTCTCCATGAACGCCGACACGAGTGGTGACGTGTATGTCACACCCAAGTTCTATTCCGATTTCAACTGGACGCTCGCCGGCATGAAAAAAGTGGCGACGCTCGCCGCGGGGAGTGATTATATTTCACAAATCAGCATGCAGAACTTGTGCCATACCCCGACAGTTTTGGGCGGCAGCTCCGGAACATACTATGCCGATCGGTCTTATAGCACCGTCACTTCTGGTTTGCGCGTCTCTGCGGTTGGTGGCAACGCTAGCTATGGTCTCATTGCTGGCCCGGAGTGCCTGGCTGCGACTAACGCGTCCTCGGCGGTCTATGCGCACTCTGGCTCGCCGCTCTGCGAAACAGCAAGCGATTGGGACACAACGCCTATCTTGGTTGTCTGAGGTGGCGAGGTAGACGGCAGCAAACAAAAGCAAACATTGCCCCGGTAGGGGCAGGGGTATAATCACTTTTTGTGATTTCACGCGATCTTTGAAATTTTTTTCATATTTAGGAATTTAAACATTATCTTTGTCGCGGTTCGTTGGTGAATGAACCAGGTTGCTGTTTCTTGAGCCATTTTCTGGTTTGCGCGTCTCTGCGGTTGGTGGCAACGCTAACAATGGTCTCAATGCTGGCCCGGAGTACCTGAATGCGAATAACGCGTCCTCGACGGTCAATGCGAACTATGGCTCGCCGCTCAACTTTTTCTGGAGAGAGTTTGTCAGCTTCTCTCTAAAAAATGAGACAGAACCTCACCCCATGGTGAAAAAGACACACCAAACATGAAGTGCCGGTAGGCTCGAAGAGCTCGAAGGCAGGGAACCAAAAAAGCAGACAAACCGATCAAGACACCGAAGTTACACCGTTTTACACCGACATAACCCCGAACTAATACACCCGGGCCATAAGCCATCACACGAATCACCCGTTTTACAACACCGAAGCTACACCGTTTTACACCGACATGACACTGTTACATCCAAATTGTAACCGGTATGAAACGGAAGGGACACATCGATAACGCTAACAAGAAGAATTTTGAAGGTGCTTTTTGGGGCTATTCAAATGGGAAACATCACAGGAATGCGATACGTACTTTTGAAAAAAACCTCGAGGAGAATCTTCAGCTTCTTCTTGATACGTACGTGAACCGTACGTGGAAAACATCGCCTTATGAACCGAAAGAGGTTTTCAAGCCCAAAAATCGCATTGTCCACCGCTCCCCGGTTGAAGATCACGTGATCCAATGGGCCTCGGTACTGCCGATTGAAGAATGGTTATTTGACACGATATACCACCGCGCTCCAGCATGCGTCAAGGGGAAAGGCACTCATCACTTCGTTTACCAGGAGCGTGATGAACTCCGCGAGTATCCTCAACAAGAAGTATATTACACCGTACAGCTCGACGTGCATCATTACTTCGAGCACATCAACCACGATATTATGAAAAAGCGGGTCCGGCATAAAATAAAGGATCCCGCCCTACTCCATTTCCTTGATGAATTTATTGTCAGTTTTGAAAATGGTCTGGTTTTAGGAGTAAAGCTCTCGCAACTCCTTTCCGGGTTATATCTCGCTCCGTTTGACCGGGACGCGCTTCGCTGCTTCGGACTACAAGATAACCGCGAATTATTTCTACACTGGCAGGATATATACGTGTCCAACTGTCTCGTTACCTGCCGGACGAGGTGGCAAGCGGATGAGCTCGCGAAAGGGGTGGAGCATCTTAACCGGAAATTCGAGAGATATGTTAACGAGGGTTTACGCCACTACAGCAGGTTTGCCGACAACATCGTTATAAAACACGCCGATAAGGCCTTCCTGCATATCATCGTGCGGCTGGCCATAGAGACTCTCAGAAAAAATTACCTGCTCGAAGTGAACCGCGGTTGGAACGTCCGACCAACGTGGATGGGAAATGATGTCTGCGGATACGTGTTTTTTCACGAGCATGTCCGACTCAGGAAAAGAAACAAGCAAGCACTCTGCCGACAGGTGGCCCGTCTCCGGAAAAAGGGCTATTCAGAAGATGACATTCGTCTCAAGTCGGCATCGCGGGTAGGATTTGCCTGTCATGGCGACACGAAAAACTTACTACGAAAATTAAATATGGAAAAAAGATTAGGCAAGGTGATCCGCAAGCGAAAGCGGAAACCACCATTTCCGGGGATGAGGCCCGACCAGAAAAAATCGGTAGAAGATATCGTTTGCACGGATTTCGATATCGAGGACGCGAAAATAATACGGCTCTTGGACTACAATATTCAGGATTCGATCATCGGCGAGAACGATGACGGCACGCCCAAGAAGCGGATCGCGATCCGTTACAATTTATGCGCGCATGTCGAGCATCCCGGTGATGAGGACGAAGACCCGGTATACACGTGGACGGAAGAAGAGTTTTATTCTTTCAGCGGATCGAAGGTCATGATAGACCAGGCTGAGAATGATTTCTCGAAAGATGATCTCCCGATTGCCACTGTTATCCGGGAATTCAAAAATCAAATGAAAAAAAAGTTTTATAAATTCACTTAAAACACCGCAATTATGAACACAGTAATTTATCCCTCGAAACGGTCGTACATCCGGTACGACGACAACCATTTCCTCTTGTACTTGAATGAAGAGGTGATTGAAGACTACCTTCCCGAGGATGCCGAAGAAGGTGTAGAACCTGCTACCGTATATTCCTATACGGGCAGTTCCACAGATGGAGGCACGTTGATCTCGGCCAAGGTCGATACATATGAAGCATTTGTGTCCGGACTTGTTCGAAGTCGTTACAGTTCTGACCAAGTTGAAGCAATAATTCTGAATTTGCAATCTAATGATCCAGAGCGGATCGATGAGTTTCGCCAAGAAATGGACGATCTGAACAATTGGAGAGCAGAGTGCAAGCAAATTGCTGCTGACTTGTTGCTGTAATTACAACGAACAAGCTGTCTCGAGCCGGTTACGTTGGGAAATGTAGCCGGCTTTTTGTTGGTTCGTTGGTCGGTTGGTTCGCAAATCACGAGGCGTCACTGGAGAATTTATTGAAGCATAGAATACCTTCCTGCTTAGATTGATCTAAAACGTGAGCGTATATTAATGTCTCCCTCAAGTCGGAATGCCCGAGTATTTCTTTCAACGCAGTCAGATCCTTCGTGTTTGCAAGGTAAATTGTGGCGAAAGTATGACGGCCTGATTTTGTTGACAGTTTTTTGTCAACTCCTAATTCCACTGCTATTTCTTTAAGCCTTTTGTTTATAGTCTGCTCCGCTGGTAGTTTTTCGAAGATTAATCCTTTTTTTCGAGTTCCTACTATATTTTTCACGAGTTTTCTCAACGTATCAGATACAGGAACTATCACCTGAACGGGCTTCTTCTTTCCTGTTTTTTTACGTACGTACACGAAGGAATCTTCGGTAAATTGTTCTAATTTCAATCCCGATGCGTCTCCAATATGAAGTGATGAGAAACAGAGAAACAGGTAGAATTCTAACGTCTTATGATATTTAGAGTCAAAATACCCCTCGGTATATGCATTCACAAAGGTGTGTAGTTCGTTTTCATTTAAATAGGTAAAACTCCCTTGCACTCGTTTTATCGTGAACTCTTCGTAAGGATCCTCGTCCATATATCCTTGCTTCACGGCTTCTTTTACATACGTGCCAATAATGCTCATATTTTTATAAGCTGTATTCTCGTTGTTTTTTAGTGTTGTTGTTAAATACCGGAAGTAGTTTGCCAGCCACTCCGGGGTAATATCATCGAAATGTAATCTCGGATCATACTTTTTAACTTTATTCAAAATCTTCGTGTGATTTTGCAAGGTGGATAATTCATTGCCTCTATTAACTATTTTCTTAATATCAGCAGTAAAGAGATGAAATGTGTCATAATCATCCGGGCGGTTGTAGGCCCTTAAAAATGCTGATCGTGTGAGTTTTTTATCCTTGAGTCTATATTTCACAAAGACGTTATTTATACGAGCAGCGATATTTGAAAGGACTAAATTTTTGTCTTCATGTTTAGCATCTGATTTTTTTACACAACGTTTATTTTCATCCCAATCTTGCACGTTACATCTTACGTGAGTTGAGAAATTAATCTTTTCTCTATTCACGTAGAAACTCACGTAAATCACGCCTGATTCGATTGATTTACCATGTACTCTCAAGTATATATTCAGCGTTATCATCTGCCAAAAATGTGAGAATATAGCCGGGCTACAATCGTGCTACAAAGGCAAAGAAAATGCCACCGAGCTACAACCGGGCTACATGTTTCTCATTTAAAAAAATCCGGGGGAAAGTGCAAGCAGTTGAAACATACAGGTATAGAAAAATCCAACATCGACAAGCAATATTGGATTTTCGATTTGGAGGTACCTGGCGGATTCGAACCGCCGTAAACGGTTTTGCAGACCGACGCCTAGCCACTCGGCCAAGGTACCGATTTTATGTAAAGCGGATGCAAATGTAGTGTAATTTTTTGAATTATAAAAGAGTTCACCCTTTTTTCTTTAACAATTCTATACTAATATAGACTATCGTGAATGCTATGAAAATGTAACAGTTAGGTAAAAAAAGTCACGGAACACAATATAAACCATTAACTATAAATAGAATAATAGCCATTAAACGCCAGCGACATATCTCATTGATTATATGATATTTAAATAAATATTTATTGAACTATTGCAAATATTTTAGAACAGGAAATTCATGAGAATAGTAACCTGAAAGCATCGCTTACTCTCTTCACTTGCATTATCTCTATGGACACCTTCTTATCAAATCCTTTCAGGTTGTTAGAAGGAACAAGTATGCGCGAAAAACCCAGCTTTTCTGCTTCCTGAATACGTTGCTCGATACGGTTCACAGGGCGTATTTCTCCCGATAGCCCCACTTCACCACAGAGACATGTGTCGCGATCGACCGTCATGTCGAGACTCGATGACAGAACGGCACTAATTATCGCAAGGTCCATACCAGGATCGTTCACTCTCAGGCCTCCTGCAATATTAAGGAAAACATCTTTTTGTGCGAGTTTGAAACCTGCACGTTTTTCCAAAACTGCAAGCAACATATTCATCCTCCTGATATCGAAGCCGGTAGCAGAACGTTGAGGCGTGCCGTATGCAGCTGTACTCACAAGTGATTGCGTTTCGATTAGGAAAGGGCGGATACCTTCAATAGCGGCAGCAATAGCAACACCACTCAACCCGTCATGGTTTTGTGAAAGTAATAGTTCCGAGGGGTTGTCTACCTCCCTCAGTCCAGTCTGATTCATCTCATAAATACCCAACTCGGCAGTACTGCCGAACCGGTTCTTAATCCCTCGCAGAATACGATACATATAGTGCTGGTCGCCCTCAAACTGCAACACAGTATCAACAATATGCTCAAGTATCTTTGGTCCTGCAATGCTTCCATCCTTGGTAATATGCCCGACAAGCAATACCGGAGTGCCAGATTGCTTTGCAAACTTCAAGAAAGAAGCAGCACACTCCCTTACCTGTGAGATGCTTCCCGGTGAAGACTCCAGAGCTTCGCTGTAAACAGTCTGGATGGAATCGATAATAAGCAGTTGCGGTGATGTTCTCTTCACATGCCTGAATATCTCATCGAGGTTGGTTTCACACAATATCAGGCAATCATCATTTTCAATTCCGATGCGTGCAGCACGAAGTTTCAACTGCCGAGCGCTCTCCTCTCCCGATACGTATAGAGAGCGAACATTTGATAGTTTCAGAATGGTTTGCAGTACCAGAGTAGATTTTCCAATTCCAGGTTCGCCGCCAATAAGCACCAGTGATGCCGGAACAAGCCCTCCTCCAAGTACACGATTTAACTCCGTGTCACACATATCAATGCGTGGTTCCTCGTCAGCCTTTATTTTACTCAACGGCAACGGATCGCTTTTAACTCCTTCAAACGAGCGGGCATCTTCATGTTTGTGCGCAGCATCTTTGCGTACCAGTTCTTCCTGGAATGTGGACCACTCTCCGCATGACGGGCATTTACCCATCCATTTAGGTGAATCATACCCGCAATTAGTACAAAAATATACTGATTTCAGTTTAGCCATTCTATAGTTGATTTAAATAGTAAAGATAGAAAAATTTATCCTATTTTTGTATTGCAACTAAAGTTAGATGTTCGCTCGCCGTAGCATAATCCAAATGAATTTGCCTTTTGCAAATACGGCTCAACGCGAATAGTGCAATTAAAGTCGGCATTTTTCTCGCGATGGCATAGCTCAAGCAAGCTTGCTATGCTCATTTCGCTTGACGAAAAAGTTTAAAAAAAACGAAAAATATGTCAGTAATACATTCATTGATCTCAAGATCACTCAATATCAACTTAAAGAACGTAGAAAGCACACTCAAACTACTGGACGAAGGGGCAACAATTCCCTTTATCAGCCGCTACAGGAAAGAAGTAACCGGTGGACTGGATGAAGTGCAGATAGCAAGTATCAAAGAACTGAACTTGAAATATCTTGAACTTGAAAAGCGAAAGGAGTATGTGCTTAAATCAATAACTGAACAGGAGAGACTAACACCGGAACTCGAAAAAAAAATTACAGAATGCTGGAGCACCACTGAACTTGAAGACCTTTACCTCCCTTTTAAGCCCAAGCGGCAGACACGAGCAGAAATTGCCCGCAAACACGGCTTGGAGCCACTAGCCAAGTGGCTTATGGCTCAGTATTTCAAACCAGTGGAAACGGAAGCCTTTAAGTACGTAAAAGAGGAGCTGCTCGATGCTGGATCAGTACTCAAGGGTGCTTGCGATATTATTGCCGAATGGGTAAATGAAGATGTGAATACCCGGCAGACAGTACGCAATATCTTTGCACGTGAGGCGGTAATAACTTCTAAAGTAGTGAAGGGGAAAGAGGATCAGGGAGAAAAATACAGAGACTATTTCGACTTCTCCGCCATGCTTTCGCGTTGTCCATCGCACAGGATTTTAGCGATCCGCCGCGGAGAAGCAGAGGGTTTTTTACGTGTTTCTATTTCTACCGACGATGAAAAATGTCTCAATACGCTGGTACTCCGTTATGCCAAAAACGATAGTGAAGCAGCCGATTATGTGAAAAAGGCTGTTATTGACGGTTACAAGCGTCTGCTCAAACCATCAATTGAAACGGAGTTTGCCAATCTCTCCAAAGAGAAAGCCGATGAGTCAGCTATAGCTGTATTCGCAGAAAATCTTCGTCAACTGCTCCTGTCACCGCCACTTGGACAAAAGCGCATACTAGGCATCGATCCAGGTTATCGCACCGGCTGCAAGCTGGTTTGTCTCGATGAACAAGGGAGCCTACTTCACAATGAAACAATCTACCCCCATCCTCCGCAGAACGAGTTTAGCAAATCGGCCGGCAAAGTGAGCAAGCTTGTCACTACCTACAAAATCGACGCCATTGCAATCGGGAACGGGACAGCAAGCCGTGAGACAGAGCGGTTTATCGCTAACCTGAGGTACGACCGTGAGATAAAAGTGTATGTGGTGAGTGAGAATGGCGCCTCCATATATTCGGCATCAAAGACAGCACGTGAGGAGTTCCCGGAATATGACGTCACGGTACGTGGGGCAGTATCTATAGGCAGGAGGCTTAGCGACCCGCTGGCAGAACTGGTGAAGATAGATCCGAAATCGATAGGAGTGGGACAATATCAGCACGATGTAGACCAGTCCAAACTGAAACAGTCTCTCGACCAGACTGTGGAGAGTTGCGTGAACCTCGTGGGAGTGAACCTCAACACTGCAAGCAAGCATCTGCTAATGTATGTATCCGGCTTGGGCGAGTCTCTGGCACAGAACATTGTGAATTACCGTACAGAGAATGGTATATTCCGTTCGCGGAAAGAACTGAAAAAAGTACCACGCCTTGGCGAAAAAGCTTTTGAACAGTGCGCCGGGTTCCTGCGTATTCCCGATGCAGAAAATCCACTTGACAATTCAGCTGTGCATCCTGAAAGTTATCCTGTAGTTGAGAAAATGGCTAAAGATCTGAAATCATCGGTCAGGGACCTGATCGGCAACAAGCAATTGATTGAGACTATCGACATAGACAGTTACAAAAACGATAAAACAGGCAGGGAAACACTCATCGATATCTTGCAGGAACTGGAGAAACCGGGGCGTGACCCACGAACAAAAGCTCAGGTCCTGGAATTTGATGCCAGTATCCGCACCATTGATGATGTGAAAGAGGGGATGACTCTTCCGGGAATCGTAACAAACATCACCAATTTCGGATGTTTCGTGGACATCGGAATAAAAGAGAACGGGCTGGTACATATATCTGAGCTGGCTGATAAATTCGTATCGAACCCAACCGATGTTGTTTCATTGCATCAGCATATCCGCGTGAAGGTGCTGTCTGTTGATTTGGAGCGAAAAAGAATTCAATTGAGCATGAAGAATATCGGTTAACAGAATAGGCCTGTAATTTACAAAAGGAAATATATAAAATATTGGCTCACACTTCATAAATCACCAATTAATCTCCAACTGCCTGTCAAACAGATTAAAGCTTTTCCGATGATGCCCGGTAATGCCGTACTTCCTGATAGCTGCACGATGTGCCTTTGTAGGATATCCTTTATTCCTGTCCCAGCCATAGAAAGGATATTCCTCGTGTAGCTGCCTCATATATTCATCCCGGTAAGTTTTTGCTAAAACCGAAGCAGCAGCAATGGAAAGGTACTTTGAATCACCCTTGATTACACAGGTGTATGGAGTATTCATATAGGGAGAGAAACGATTTCCATCAACAAGAATATGCTCAGGGGGTAAAGTAAGGCGAGATAATGCGCGGTGCATTGCTTTTACGGAAGCCCAAAGGATATTCATTTTATCAATCTCTCCGGGAGTGCATACTCCCAAAGCAAAGCTAAGAGCATTTTCTTCAATTACTGGGCGCAGTTCATCTCTTTGATTTTCGGACATTTGCTTTGAGTCATTTAGATAATCACAATGAAAATCAGCAGGAAGGATTACCGCTGCGGCAAATACCGGACCGGCAAGGCAGCCTCGTCCTGCTTCATCGCAACCGGCTTCCAAACGGCCAGGGCTAAGACATGGCAATAAACCAGCAAAAAGCTTCATTCAATCTCACTCTATCTCTTTAAAACAACTCAATCACCACATTGTTATCCTCTGGGGGAAAATCAAAAGCAAAGGAATTTATATCTGCTTCTCCTTCCATAAGTATGGCAAAATCACGAACAGCCGTCATCATTTCCATATCGGGCATCTCATCACCTCTTACATGAAGCAAGTTCATTTTCACAATCAAATCGGTAATCGTCTGTTTCATTTCACAGGACATCGTCAAGCCAATTCTATTCAGCCTGCCAAATACCACTCTACGGGTAATTCTCTCCAGCTTTTGTCTATACTCTTTATCAAGAAATGGATTTCCCGGCACAGAGGATATAAAACGAGTATCTATTGATAAGTTTTTGTTGGTCAATAGCATTATTCTATATGCAAAAGGATACTGTGCCAGACTTGCAGTCTCCACATCGTAAATTGTATTACCGGCAGAAGAGACTCTCAGTGTAATATCATTGGAGTGAAAATGTCCCGTAAAAACCACATTTAACCCGGCATCGGCCAGAAGATCAGCATTTTTCTGCCAATCCTTCACAAGATAATTTGGAAAAAAGGCTGCCTGATAAGGGAAATGCTCTACCAGTCCGTGGTGCATCATCCCCAAAATTCGAATATTTTTTTCTCTCGCTTCACGAACTATATCTAGCGCCCAATCCAAAGTTTGCGTGCGAATTGTGCCACCAGTAATAGAGCTCTTGCTACTCTCATCGTAACGGTTGGTATCTAAACATAGCAACCAGGTAGTTTCATTTATTTCAGCCAGATAACTCAAAGAAACATCATCTCTTTTCAATGCTCCTCCATAACCAAACAATGCGTATAGCTCAGCAAATTCTTTCCTGGAAACACTTTTTACCGGAGTAGGATCCATTCCTTTATAAGCTTTTGCATCTGGAACATTCACATCGTGGTTCCCTGGAATAACAAAAACACGTGTACCCTCATCTTGAAGCGGTTTTAGTTTATCAATAAAATCGATATGGCTTTGTTGTTCACCATTATTTGTAATATCGCCGGCTATAAGCAATATATCGGGTGCAACATCTTTTAATTCGTCAACAACCTTGTTCAGCACCTCATGCAAGTCGCCCACATTCCTGCCTGTAGCCTCCTCATAGGCATAGAGTGCATCACCTTTGCAAACAAGCTGTGGCGAGAGAAAATGTATATCGGTTATCAACGCTATCTTCAGCTGATCCGGATAGGCTGATGCGCGACAAGTAAAAATGACAACAAGAAAAGAAAGCATTGACAGGTAGCCTCTCATCTCCTGTTTCTGTTTAGTAAACATTTCATATCTTCAATCCACCTCTCAAACGGGCTGCATTCAATCTGCAAAAAACTGTTGGTAAGCTTTTTAAATTCAAAAGGAACCGACTTATACTTTCCCCACACATGTTCCACCAAATCGGGATAATCAATATAGGGATTACGGTTTCCCTGTATCTTGTACACCTCTTCATTCCTTCTAACCTCTTTACTGCTGACCGGATCATCGCGATGCCACTTTAAAAGTAGTAGGAGCGACCATTCACTGAATCCAGGATATCTGAGCCCACCAACCTGGTCTGAGCTCCAGTAGGGAATCCTGTCTTCATAGGCTGTTACAACATAGAGCAGAGACCGGGCAAAATCGCCCTTGTATTCATCAACTGGTTCAAAAATTGTTTTAGTATAGTCCCCGAAAGTGTTCCTTCCAACTTTTGAACCGTTAGAAGATTCCCAGTAGGTTATTCCTGCTTCTCCAAAAGGAAGGCTACCCCGTCGATTGTTAACGTAACCATCGGCAGGATAAATGTGAAATAGATCTGATTCCAATGATTTAGTACCGTTAAACCAGCTTAGAGGCATTATATGCTCACGGTTATAGCAATCACCCTCTTCTCTGTAGGAACCGCAACGGTCAGTAGTAAAGTCATAAAGGTATTTGGGCCCCCCATCCGATCTATCTGAATACATGTCCCATACTTTGTTATTCTTTCGTGTATCGGTTGTTTCAAATACCTTCCACAAATGAGAGTATGGAATCACTTTGGGATCCTTAATAATATTATATAATGCAGTCTTCAGTTCAGCACCACTCATCCCATCGGCTGCGGAATAATACCCTTCCGGAACCTGAGAGTAAAGAGTAAATCCAATCAGCAGAAAAACAGCAGTGAGAATCCTTTTACTAGAATACTCCATTTCTTATATGATACATGGTGCAAAATCGCACCGAATAAATGTCGGCCTAAATTGCAAATATAGTTATTTCATTTATTTGCGCCATACTCAAAACGGTAAAAAAACAGAAAAGTTAATCAGACAAAAGTCATATTCCTGCATATCAGGAGTTCAGTATTCTTTCAATCTCATCAATATCTGAACGGAAGCTTTTGTCAACATCATAGTAGTTTTTTACTGTATTACAAGCATGAAGTACTGTTGCATGATTACGGTTGCCCACCTGTACACCTATCTGGGAGAGAGATAACTCAGTGTGCTTTTTGATAAAAAACATTGTCACCTGGCGCGCCTGTACAATTTCCCGCTTTCGTGAGGCCGACTGAATAAGCTCATTTTTCACATTATAAAACTCAGATACCGTATCCTGTATCTTCTGTACAGTAATCCGTTTCCTCTCGAATTTTATACTTTGTTCCACCACCCTCCTTGCCAGCGCCATATCAATTTCACGATTGTTGATAATAGAATGCGCCATGAGTGATACAACTATTCCCTCCAGATCACGTACGTTTTCTGTCACATTTTCCGCAATATATTCTATCACATTATCAGGTATAGAGAGTCCGTCGGACAACACCTTGTTCTGAAGAATCTTCTTTCGCAGCTCCTTATCGGGGCGTTCCAGTTTTGTGGTCAAGCCCCATCGAAAACGTGTAAGCAGCCTCTCCTCAACCCCTTGCATATCCATGGGAGCACAGTCTGATGTCATAACCAACTGTTTGTTATTCTGATGCAAGTGGTTGAAAATATGGAAAAAAGTGTTTTGCGTTTTTTCCAATCCCGATAGTTCATGAATATCGTCAATCAGCAAGACATCAATACTCTGGTAGAAATTGATAAAGTCGTTTATTGTGTTGAACCGCCGAGCATCGGTATATTGAACCTTAAAGAGATGTGCAGACAGATATAACACCTTTTTTTCAGGGTATAATTCCAGCACTTTTGATCCGATTGCATGGCAGAGATGGGTTTTGCCCACACCAGAGTGCCCATGCACAAAAAGTGGGTTGAATGCAGTTTTCGCAGGATTCATAGCTACTGCCTCTGCTGCTGTTCGTGCCAGACGATTGCTCTCCCCCTCAAAAAAATTGAGAAAGGTGTACTTTGAATTTATCTGTGAATCGAACTCTGATGTCTCCACCCTGTCGAACGGGCTTGGCACTTTGGCTGAAATTTTTTTAGAAATGTTCTTTTCTACACCTGCTAAAGGTTTCCTCTCTCCTCGAAGCTCAACAGCGGTGTTACTTTCTGTTTCAACAAGTATACGATAGTTGAGGATAGTACCATCACCAATCTCCCTATAAAGGGTCTGTTGGATAAGATCAAGGTATTTGTCCTCAAGATACTCATAAAAAAACTGACTGGGGACCTGAACGGTCAGTACATTGTCAAGGTACTTTAAAGGTACAATAGGAAGAAACCATGTATTGAATGCTGGTTCGGGTATATTATCCCGAATAACTTTCAAACAGTTATCCCATAAAAGTCGGTAATCTTTATTCATTAGCACAAATGGTCTTTTTCTTTCCAGAAACTAAGTACAAATTTTCAAAAAAAAATTGAGAAAAAAAAATTGAGTTCATCAAGTGACTTTTTTCGCGAAAAAAAACACTATTTATCAACCCGATACAGGCATCTCATTATATGACAGCATATTAGTAAAACTTCTTGATCTAAACATGGCTGATTGACAACATGATATAAAAAGCATTAACACTCTTAAATTAATGCAAATATACTACATTTTTATTACCTATCTTCTGCTATACAAAGAGTTTCATCAATAATTGCCAAAAAAGACATTATTTAGAATGATTCTAATTAAATAATTTCTACAGTAACGAGATGAAACCTCTGAAACCTAGAATAAGCGCACTCTTACAGTCAAATACCTCTCCGGATTCTGACGAATATCTTCGAGCAGTTTTGAAGCAGTATCCAAAGTTACGCTCAAACTGTCATATAGTTTGGTGTCGTTCAAAAGCAGGCCCAATGAATTATCGTTACTGTTAAGCTTTCCGGTCAACAATTTTAGATTGTTTGCTGTTTCATCAATTGAAATAAAAGTAGTCTTAATATCCAATTGACTCAGCCCTCCGCTAAAATCTTTCAAATCGTTTGATACAGAAGCGAGATTATTCCCAATCTCTGGAAGTTCTTTTTCCAGTGAGCCTACGATACGGTTCAAGCTTGCACTTGAGTTGTTAAGTTGCTCTATTGTTTGGCCTATACCATTAATTGAACGTTCCCATGAAGGGTGTGACAAAATCTTGTTCAATGAAAAAAGGACAGAATCGATTCGCTGAATAATAGAATCGGCCATAGGCATCATGCCAGCAACATCATCCATAAGCCCTGTCTCTTTTCCCCCGGTAATTGTATCGCCAGGCTGAAGATAAACGCCTGATGGTGCCATAAACAGATTTACTGTTGATGCACCAAACATATCGATACCATATTCGAGATAACTACCTTCAGTAATCCTTATGCCTTCATCAAGATTAATTCCTACTGCAAATTGCATTGGTTCAGTGCTGATAATATTTATTGTGTTTATCAGTCCTATTTGATATCCTTTTACATATACGGGTGAAGAAATTAATAATTTCGATACATCCTCAAATACAGCATAATATTGATTCTGCCTTTTGAAAATATTTATCCCTTTAAGAAAATTAATTCCGAAATAAATCATGACGAGGCTTGTAATAAATGCCAGCCCTATAAGCGCACTCCTGTTTAAGTTTTTATTCATACGATTAAAGCTGTTTATTTTACTCGTTCCCCATTTTCAAACTCGATAATGAACGCATCTTTGAATTTTTTCTGGACATCTCTCAGTAATCTCCTCACCTCATCAGGATTATCGGTACTTCCGTATGTATATTTGTAAATTTTGCCGTCTAAATAATAATCAACAGGTTTCAACCCTTTAAATGCAGCTGCACCGTTTTCAATTTTTCGCGATGATGTTAGAAACTGAATTCTGAATTCTTTCCCGTTTTCAACAGCTGACAATGCATGCGAATCGGTGTCCTGTGAAACATTTTCCTGAAAACCACGTGTTCCTGTATTGGTGAATAGGTGGCTCTTTTTGTCATACTCTCTCTTATACTCTCTGAAGCCATTGTAAACTGACTGAGCCAAAGAGGACTGTCCTGCTTCACTCTTAAGGTATTTTTCATCCTGTCTGTTGCTTATATATCCCAATTCAACTAGAATACTCGGCATAGCCACCTCTCTCAGCACAAGGAATCCGGCCTGGCGTACATTTCTGTTTACCCTTTTAGAGTTTAACACAAGTTGATTCTGTACTAATGAGGCAAGACGTACACTCTGGTCAAGGAACTCGTTAGCCATAAACTCAAATATTATATATGACTCCGGCTCGTTAGGATTAAATCCTTCATATTTTATAGAATAGTCTTCCTCATACATTATCACAGCATTCTCAGCTTTTGCCACGTCTAGATTATCTTTACTTCTATGCAGCCCAAGAACAAAGGTCTCCACACCTTCAGGCGATGTCCTTTTTCTTTCGAGAGCATTGCAATGAAGAGAAATAAACAGATCGGCACGGGCCTTGTTAGCTATCTCCGCCCTTTTATTTAGTGCCACAAAACGGTCGCTGCTTCGTGTATATATAACATTAACATCGGGGTGATTGCTCTTAATGAGTTTACCCAATTTCAGTCCTACCGAAAGGACAATATCCTTCTCTTTTGAACTCTGCCCTACAGCACCCGGATCCTTTCCCCCATGGCCGGGATCTATAACAACTGTGAATTTACTGTTTTGAGCGAATATCTTATTTACATTGAAGAGTGAAACAGGCAAGCTCAGAAACAGCAAGAAAAGCAACTCTCTACAGTGTTTCATGTGAACCTCTTTTCTGCAAAAATAGACATAAAATTTATATTGAAAACAGTTATTCCGAATTCGCAAAAAGAATTTGCACAACTTTGAAAGAATTTAACAAGAAATAAGCCTCTGCCAAGGTAGAAAGGCATGAAAAAGGAAATAACCAGCAAAAAAATTGAGATGCCAATTATCTCACAGCCTCAGAAATTGTACTACGCAGACAGTCTTCAGCTAGTCAACTAAGGCATCAACTCAGCCAGCTTATCAAACAACTCGTTACCTCTCAAATTCTTTTCTATGATGATCCCCTCTTTATCCAAAAGTACAGTATGAGGAATACCATTAATAGCATACATATCAACCAATGGGCTGTCCCAATATTGCAAGTCGGACATCTGCGGCCAGGTCATATTCAAATCCTTTATCCCCTGAATCCAGTCAGCATGATTTTTGTCAAAAGATACACCTATAACTTCAAAACCTTTTTCCTTATATTTATCATAAGCGGCTACCACGTTAGGCATTTCATTGCGACAAGGGCCGCACCAAGAGGCCCAAAAATCCACTAACACATATTTCCCCTTTCCTGCATAATCAGAAAGTGAGACATCATCTCCTGAACTACTCTTCAACGTAAAATCAACAAATTTTTTCCCTACAGCTACATTTTCAACATTTTCCAGATGCTTCATTATTTTTTTAATTTTCTCTTTACCCTTAAAGTCATCATCTGCCAATGAAAGGATCTCTTTCTGCTGTTCAGGCTCAAACATTGAAGAAGAGTTCAGAAAAATATATTCTCCAAGCTCGTTCTTGATATTATCTTTTATAATGGTGAAAGTCAAATCAGCCAATTGACCTTCAATATTATCGTATGCTTTATTAATTTCAGCCTCCAGAGAGTCGGTCATCTCCCCGGCAGCCTTTGTACTGTTATATTGCTCTATCAGACTTTTTATTTCTTTCCTCAGAATATTCTGTTTCAGCCTGTAATCAGTATAGGCACTATTTATTTTAGTTCCCTTTACAATAATCACGGAATCGAACCTTACATCCAGCTTACCCGGTTCAACCAATATCGGTATTCCGCTTGCCTTCTGCGGATCAACTGATTCATCAAGTATAATAAAACGAAGCTCCTGAACATCAACGATTCCCGAAAAGGAAAACTTTCCGTTTTGAACTATTCCGCTATCAGTTATGATCATAGTATCATCTGCCATTTTTTGCAAATAGACATTTGTCCCTTCGTAAGCCACATCAGCAACAGTACCTTTTATTTTGTATTTGGCGTTGTTTTGGCATGACAGAAAAACGCCCGCTGCTAAAAACAGTAAAATTACTTTTTTCATCTTATATCTTTTTATAGTTAGACAGTAGCAAAGATATGTAAAAAGTCCAGACAAAGAAGGAACTTGCTAATTTTTTTGCACGGTTGCAATAATCAAGAATATTATTCGTTTAAATCATATATTTTAAGCTTCGCAAGAATTAAATATTATCTCATACAGCCTAATATAAGACATATAATAATAACCTGATATGGGTAAGTATCATAATAATAAATTTGAATTAATTGCCGGGGATACTCCCGGCAATGAGCCTTCAGAACTCACATTGTCCTTTTTAAGGCAATTTGCCAGAAGCCTTAAGGTGGAAAAATATCGGGGACTGCAGGTCAAGACACATGATGAAAACTGAATGAATGCGCCCTTTAAAGTAGAGACTCCATTTTACCGGAATAAAGATTTTTCCTATCTTTGAATTTCAAAAAAATAATTTTTTATAGCATATGAGCACAATGGTAGCACCGTCTCTTTTGGCGGCTAATTTTCTTAATCTGAAAAAAGATATTGAAATGCTGAACCGTAGCGAGGCAGACTGGATTCACCTTGATATTATGGACGGTGTTTTCGTTCCCAATATCTCTTTCGGTTTTCCCGTTATCAATCTCTTGCGAAAAATCACTGATAAACCATTGGATGCGCATTTGATGATTGTGCAGCCAGAGAAATTCACCAATGAGATTGCAGCTGCAGGAACTGCTTACATGAATGTTCACTACGAAACCTGCCCCCATCTTCACCGGGTTATACAGAGTATCAGGGCTAAAGGAATGAAACCAGCCGTTACTCTAAACCCGCATACTCCGGTATCTTTACTTGAAAATATACTTCCCGACCTTGACATGGTGTTGCTGATGTCGGTAAACCCCGGATTTGGTGGCCAGCAATTTATTGAACACTCCTTAAAAAAGGTTGACCAGTTAAAAAATATGATTCAAAAAATGGGCACCGCCACTCTTATCGAGGTTGATGGCGGAGTCAATCTTGAGACTGGGAAGAGGCTTGTGGATGCCGGCGCCGATGTACTTGTAGCCGGGAGCTTTATCTTTTCTTCTGATAATCCGGAGGAGGCAATAAGTCAGCTGAAGTCGCTTTAACGCCTCTTTAACCGGCCTTCATCTCTGATTTTTAAACTGCCTGCACCGTTTGTAAGCACCTGCTTGTCAATAGAGTGCTTTTATTTATTGTAATTCACTTTCATGTCTAAATGAAGGTACTGATTGGAAAAACACCCTTCTTTCGTCTATTGATTCCCGTTATAATAGGTATTGCGGCATGTTCAATATTTCCGTGGATAGTACTCTTAACTCCTCTAACTGGCTTGACTGGATTATCCCTGATGCTGTTCTCTTACCGCACAAAAAAGTATAATTTCAGACTCAGATGGCTTTTTGGCGCTGGGGTATTTCTCTTTTTGTTTGCCCTTTCAATACACCAGTATGATGAGCAGGAACATCAAACCAGATTTACCTTTTCCAATGGCGAGCTGAGCTATATTGGCATTGTACAGGATATTCCAGAAAATAAACCCCGATCCATAGCAATAAACATGAAAACAGCATCTCCTACTATGAGGAAAATTATTCTTTACCTGGAAAAAACAGATGAGGCAATGTCTCTGAAACCGGGTGACGAAATTGTTTTTGCCACACAGTTACAACCTTTCCGGAATTTTGGCAACCCTGACGACTTCGACTATTCTAGGTTCATGAAAATAAAGGGTTTTGCCGGATTTGGATTTGTTACTGCCGGCAGCTGGCGTGCAACAGGTAGAAAATCATTCTCAATTCCAATTCTTTCCCAGAATCTCCGTGCCAAAGCACTTGATTTTTACCTCAGATTCAACCTCGACAGAGATGCATACGCTTTATTGTCAGCAATTACTCTTGGTTATAAAGCATACCTGACCGATGATATGAAGGAGGCGTTCAGGGCATCAGGAACTTCGCATGTATTGGCCGTTAGCGGATTGCATGTAGGTATTATATATATTATTATCAATACTATGTTTGCTTTTCTTGGCAAAACAGGAAAAAGTTTTAACATAAGGCAATGGCTGGTAATACTTTTACTTTGGGGATATGCGTTCATTGCCGGGATGTCTGCTTCGGTAATACGTGCTGCAATAATGCTCACTATATACTGCCTTGGAAGAATCAGTAAGGGAAGGGGATTTACATACAACACACTGGCTGCAGCTGCTTTTCTCATACTTATTTTCCGTCCATTCTTCATTTTCGATATTAGTTTTCAGATGAGCTTCGGAGCAGTTTTTGCTATCCTTTATTTTAATCCTAAGATAAATAGTCTTTATCGTCCTGCAAACAGAGTGGCAACATATATATGGGAGTTGCTAACTGTGTCAGTATCGGCACAACTGGGCGTTTTCCCTCTGGTCCTTTACTATTTCGGGACATTCCCAACATATTTCTTTATAACTAACATTCTGGTAATACCAATGATTGGATTAATTATCTATGGAACCCTTCCACTTGCTGCAATGGGAGCACTCAATTTCCTGCAGTCTGATATACTGGAACATTCATATAATTTTTTTCAATGGATTGTGAAGATACTTGCCGAAGCAACATTAAAAATTGTATATATTTCTGAATCAATCCCTTTTGCGCAAATATCGGATATTCACATTACACTATTCCAACTTATAGTGCTCACGTTTATTATCTTTACCTTTACCCAATTTCTCTATTCAAAACGGCCTGGAAATCTCATAATATCACTTTCTGCTATTTTATTATTTCAACTTACCATAACGCACAACATTATGTCTATGCCTTCTCCAAAAATAGTTGTATTTAATCATTCCAGTAAAAGCGATATAGCCGTGGTTGTCAAAAACAGACGCATTTTTGTGGAGGTTCCTCACAACGGACTGCTACCTCATCCCGAAAAAAGTATTCTTCGTATTTCGGATGATTATTTCGACAATTACATCGGCCGGGAGAGGTTTAATACTGATATACTTATACTTTCGCAAAAAAGATATTTTAATATTGAACAAATACATAACATTTTTAACCCGTCCACAATTGTTTTGGACAGCTCTCTACCGCGTTTTACAGCAAAAAAAATGGAGATGGAATGCATCCGGTTGGGTATAAAGGTTCACGATGTGGCGCAAAACGGGGCTTTTTCAGTAAATTTTTAGTAATTTTGTCGCTCATCATCTAAAGGGTGCAGATTAAAATGAACTTTACAAAATCCATCTCCCATGTTATCAAACCCAAGAGAGTGAAGCAGATAATGGAGTCTGTCGACAGGTCCGAAAAGATCGTTATCACCACTCACCTCTCCCCCGATGGAGATGCGTTGGGAGCCTCTCTTGCTTTATTTCATTATCTGAAGGCAAAGAGAAAAAAGGTGAGGATTATTGTCCCCAACTCCTTTCCCTATTTTCTTAAATGGATGGAGGGTGCAAACGAAGTTGAAGTGTATGAATACAATCCCGCAGCCGGGCAACATATACTTCGGTCGGCTGATCTGATTTTTGCTCTCGATTACAACATCTCAAAAAGAGTTGGAGACATGGCGCCCTTCCTCGAAAATTCACTAGCGAAAAAAATTCTTATCGACCACCACCCTTTCCCCGGTGATAACTTCGATATAATTGTATCTCATCCCGAAATATCCTCCACAAGTGAACTCATATTCAGGCTGCTCTTTCAAGCCGGAAAATATGACGAGATAACACAAGCCGGGGCGGAATGTATCTATTGCGGCATGATGACAGATACCGGCGGGTTCACCTACAACTCAAGTGATCCTGAGATATTTGAGATCATCAGCATGTTGCTGCGTAAAAAAATAGACAAGGATACCATCTATTCGCGGGTATTTCACAACTTTACTGAAAACAGGTTTCGCCTTTTAGGCTTCACACTGTCGCAGAGAATGGAGATTTATCCTGAACTTCATGCTGCCCTTCTATACCTCTCAAAGGACGACCAGGGACAATTTCGCATCAACAAAGGTGATACAGAGGGATTTGTAAATTATCCGCTCAGCATCAAAAATATCATATTTTCTACATTCATCCGAGAAGAGGAAGGACTGGTAAAACTATCGTTTCGTTCCCAGAACTCATTCCCTTGCAACGAGTTTGCAGCGGAATTCTTTAACGGTGGTGGGCATCTGAATGCTTCAGGAGGAGAACATATTGGTTCATTAGAAGAGGCGCTTCGTATTTTTTCAGACGGACTCAAAGCATATGAAGATAAGCTTCGAAAAGCCAACAACGAACTTTAACCCATTTTTAAGAATAGATAATGTTTATTTCGGTGTAATAGATGTGTTTTTTACGTAGATTGTTTAATTTTGTAACTTGGATTTCGGTGTACGGATTTTTTTAATATTGAATTAATTTTATGAAGAAAATAAATATAATTCCTTTTTTGCTCATCGGGCTGCTGATTCTAATAATTTCTTGCAATGACAGGAAGTCGTATGCCGACTACCTGAAAGATGAATCTAGGGCAATCAACCTGTTTATTGCAAAGAACAATTTTGCTATCCTGGACAAATTCCCTGAAAATGGCAATTTCGAAGAAAAAGAGTTTTATAAAGATCCGAATACAGGAGTTTACTTTAACATAATCTCTTACGGAGATACAACTGATAGCAAACAGTGGAGGGTACAGTGGAGAGAGAAGGTGTTTATTCGTTTCAAAGGGTTGCAATATTTTATGTCTAACGACACTATAAGGTATTCCAATTCTCAGAGCACCTTCCCCGAAGAGCTTGAATTTTTAGGCCCTGTTACTTCATCTAACAAGAACAGCTACGGAACCCCGGCGTGGGCTGTGCCTCTGTTATATATAGGCCATAACGGAAAGGTAAAAATGATTGTGCCTTTCGAGGTGGGATCTTCTTACGACAGGTCTCAATACCAACCAACATATTACGATGAGGTTTCATACAGGTTTGAAAATCATATAAACAAGTGATTGGCTGACGGAAATATTCATTAAAACAGAAAATGGACGTCAGATTATCTTTTTTCGCATCATTCAGGTTCAATATAATTTAGAAAATCAGAATCCATATGACATTGATTAAATCCATATCCGGCATCAGAGGGACAATAGGTGGTGCAACAGGAAACAACCTCACTCCACTCGACATAGTGAAGTTTACTGCTGCCTATGCAACATTTATTAAAAATTCATTACAGGTGAAGAAACCTGTAATAGTAGTAGGCCGCGATGCCCGAATCTCAGGTGAGATGGTACACCGCATAGTCACTGGGGCCCTCATGGGGATGGGCTGCAACGTAACTGATATTGGAATGGCTACTACCCCCACAACAGAGATAGCAGTAATAAAGGAAAACGCCTCCGGAGGAATAATTATCACGGCTAGTCATAACCCAAAGCAGTGGAATGCGCTGAAACTCCTTAATAACAAAGGGGAATTTCTTAATGCGGATGAGGGGCAACAGATTCTCGCCATTGCCGAAGAAGAAGATTTTGCATTCTCTCAGGTAGATGATCTGGGTATAATTACACAGAAGCAATATCTTCACGAACATATTCAAAGTGTTCTGTCCCTGGAACTGGTAGATAAAGAAGCTATTAAAGCTGCCAATTTCCGTGTAGCCATAGATTGTGTAAACTCTGTAGGAGGAATTGCAATCCCTGAATTACTCTATGCCTTAGGAGTTAAAGAGATATTTAAGCTTCACTGTGCACCACATGGTAATTTCTCACATAATCCTGAGCCACTACCTCAACACCTGACAGAGCTCTCTTCACTTACAAGAAGCTCTAAGGCAAACGTTGGATTCGCGGTTGACCCTGACGTGGACCGGCTTGCCATCTATTGTGAAAATGGTGAACCTTTTGGCGAAGAGTATACACTTGTAGCCGTTTCAGACTACGTTTTGCAAAATACTCCGGGCAACACTGTCTCCAACCTGAGCTCAAGCCGCGCCTTAAGAGATGTCACACTTGAGAGAGGCGGAGAATACCATGCGGCAGCCGTTGGTGAGGTTAATGTTGTTGCCAGGATGAAAGAGGTGAACGCTGTGATTGGTGGAGAAGGTAACGGAGGGGTTATCTATCCCGCCTCACACTACGGACGGGACGCACTTGTTGGTGTTGCTCTTTTTCTTACACACCTCGCTAAATCGGGTAAGAAACCATCTGAGCTGAAAAAGATATATCCCTCATACTATATGGCTAAACAGAAGGTAGAACTCACACCCGAAATAGATACTGACTCTGTTCTTGAAAAGATGAAAGAAAAATTCAGCGACCAGCAGGTAACTGATATCGATGGAGTGAAGATAGATTTTCCGGACAAATGGGTCCACTTGAGAAAGTCCAATACTGAACCAATTATACGCGTTTACTCTGAGGCACACTCTATGGAGGAGGCAGAAGAGATAGGTAAAGATATAATAAACCTTATTAAAGAACTCACCTAATATAGCATAACAGTCATATGTTTTTATCACTCAATTGCCACATCATCTTTTTGACGTGGCAATTGAATTAAATAGACAGGATATGAAAGATGCATTAATTAGCCGCGAAGACCTGAGGAAGCTGCATCCCGTGTTCCGTGGAAAATATGGAGATAAGATCATCGATTTTGGTGTAAAAATATCTGCCTTACATGTTCCGAATGAGATTTACAATAGATCAAAACACCTTACAGGCCCGGCTTTCTGCAAGGATGTTTTGGATAATCTGGAAATTATCAGGACTATCAAAAATTTGGAAATTCTGGATAACTGCAAGGGCAGCCCTTTTATTACTGTATCAAATCATGCCTACGGACATATCGATGGTATTGCAGCTATCGAGACGGTAGGCAGCCATGTGGAGAATTACAAAATGATGGTAAACGTAATTCTGGGATTAATTGACACTATGGCAGAGAATTTTATTACAGTTAATCCGATGAAATATGCAGAAAAGAACAGTATCACCTATGCCGGCATAAGAGAAAGCATTTCGCATGTGCGGAAAGGGTATCCGCTTGGTTTTTTCCCTGCTGGAGCAGTGTCAAATATGGTTTTAAAAAATGGGAAAATCGTTATAGAAGACCGGGAGTGGCAGCCGGCTGTACTGAAGATTATTCAAAAGGTAAAGGTACCCGTTATCCCAATGCATATATCAGGCAGAAACAGCCTTTCGTTCTATTTTTCGAGAATATTCGGATGGAAAGTCCGAAACCTCAGGTTATGCCACGAAATGTATAACAAAAAAGGGAAAGAGATAGTCATCACCTTCGGTGAACCCATTACACCCGATGTTATTGAACTGTTTGAAGATGACACTAAAAGCCTGGGAGAATTTCTGAAAGCAAAAACATACGCTTTAGGAAAAAAATAAATTAATTGCTATCTTTGTTAATCTCAAACAGTACAACAGCCACACTTATGGTAAAGCATTCAATACAACAGGTGAAACAACGTTTTGGTATCATAGGCAATGATGCCATGCTTGATCGTGCCATTGATGTAGCCTTACAGGTGGCTCCAACCGACCTGTCGGTACTTATCACCGGAGAGAGCGGAACCGGAAAAGAAAATTTTCCTCAGATCATACATCAATACAGTAACCGCAAGCATGGCCCCTACTTTGCCATAAATTGCGGGTCCATCCCCGAAGGGACCATTGATTCGGAACTTTTCGGACACGAAAAAGGCTCTTTCACAGGTGCTACGGGAACCAGGAAAGGCTACTTTGAAGTAGCCGATGGAGGTACACTCTTCCTTGATGAAGTAGGAGAACTGCCTCTTTCAACTCAGGCACGCCTTCTCCGAGTGCTGGAAAGCGGAGAGTTTATAAAAGTAGGCTCATCGAAGGTTGAAAAAAGTAATGTTCGTGTAGTCGCTGCCACCAACCTCGATATGGTGAAAGCTGTAGAGATAGGGAAATTTCGCGAAGACCTCTATTATCGCCTGAACTCGGTGCCTATACGCATCCCCCCGTTGCGCGACAGGAAAGAAGATATCCCTCTCCTGTTCCGTAAGTTCGCAGGCGACTGCAGTGAAAAATATATGATGCCACCCATCACTCTTTCGGAAGATGGCAGGGAGATGCTGAAGAACTATCGCTGGCCAGGCAATGTCCGTCAATTGAAAAATATAACTGAACAGGTTTCGATCATCGAACAAGAACGCATGATCACAACTGATATCCTTCAGAAGTATCTGCCTTACAACGAAGTAGGCATGCTGCCTGTTTCGGTTTCCCAGATTCAGGGAAGGGAGCATAAACTGTTTGCAAACGAACGCGAGATTCTTTACCAAGTGCTTTTCGATATGAAAAAAGATATTACCGATCTCAAACAGGCAGTTAAGAGTATTATGAAAGATTCATCACACGTTCAGCATTCAGCATCTTTCGACTCCTCATCCTCCGATATCCACCAGTCGTCAATTATTACAAATGACAATAAAAGGGTGTCAGTACCCATGAAATATGAAGTTGTCCCACAAAAAATATCCATTGACGAGCCCGACAAGAATGATATCCAGGAAGCTACTGAATATGAAGAGGCCGCATTATCAATCAGCGAGGTAGAGAAAGAGATGATAGCTAAAGCACTGGAACGCCATAACGGAAAGAGGAAACTTGCCGCAAACGACTTGGGTATCTCGGAACGTACTCTTTATCGCAAAATCAAGGAGTACAACCTATAAGATCAAAAAGCAACTAACCATAACAGATTTCAAACTATCAGAGCCTACATCTTCCTCACTTCTGAATTCAGATCTATAAAGGGAAAAAACTGATTAATCGTATGAAACAGAGTATTTACATTCTCATTTTGTTGTTTGCATTGAACTCATGCAAAATATCCTACTCTTTCAGGACAGCTTCTATAGATTATAATCTTACCAAAACGCTATATATAGGACATTTCATCAATCAGGCTCCACTGGTGTATCCACCTCTTGAGCAAAGATTCAATGAAGAGATGAAGGATATGTTCACCCGCAACACGCGCCTTCAGCTGGTTGACAGGAACGGCGATATGGAGATTGAGGGCGAGATAGTGGGATACGAGCTTACACCTTTGGCTGTACAAGAGGATGCTTTTGCTTCAGAAACACGACTTACCATGACTGTAAGGATGCGTTTCAGGAACAATAAGACAGATGCTCCCGAAGTTGAGGAGAGATTCTCTGCAAACAGAACCTTTCCCAGTAATACTTTGTTCGATACAGTTCAGGATCAACTTATTAAAGAGCTTACTGATGAGATTATAGATCAGATATTTAATGCTACAATGGCTAACTGGTAACAATATGCAAAAAGAAGATCTGTATACTCTTATCTCCAATCCCGGCACACTGGATATCGCAACTTTGGATAAACTTGAAGAGGTGATAAATGAATACCCATATTTTCAAACTTCAAGGCTTTTGCTTACAAAGAACCTTAAAGTAACAGATAATGAAAGGTATAACGAAGAACTTGGAAGAACAGCTATTCTGTGTGCAGACAGAAAAAGACTGTTTTACCATATTTTTAATGATGATTATAAAGGACTTATGGCAAATCAGAAAAAGCCCGATTGTGAGACAGGCGACAGGACTGAGGAGCTGCTGGAGTCGTTTCTCTCATCTCTATCTAAGAGTAAACCGTCACAGTCATGCATTGATGATGCAGAGTTGAATATTGTTTCTACCGACTATTTATCATATCTCAATCATCTGGGTGTTAACATGGTGACTGAACAGGCAAAAGGCCAAAAGCTTCAGCATCACGATATCATAGATGCTTTTATAGAAAAAGCAGAAAATGACGCAATTTTTATACCAGGAGAAAAGGTTCCGGACAGTATTGCTCTGAGCTCAGGTAGTGAGAATGAAGATGAAGATGAAACAGGTGAGTTCCTGACCGAAACGCTGGCAAAAATATACATCAAACAGAAAAAATATGAGCAGGCACTCACAATAATTAAAAGAGTAAGTTTGAATTTTCCAAAAAAAAGTGCTTACTTTGCAGACCAAATTCGTTTTCTTGAGTTATTGATTATTAACGATAATAAAAAAAACAAATAAAATATGTATATTTTTATTACAATCCTTATCTTGCTTGCGTCCATCCTGATGATTCTGGCTGTTTTGGTACAGAAATCGAAAGGTGGAGGCCTTGCTAGCGGCTTCTCGTCATCGAACCAGATCATGGGTGTACGGAAAACGACCGACTTCCTGGAAAAATTCACCTGGACACTGGCCGGTATTGTGATTGTTCTTAGCATCTTAACGGCTAAATACACAGCCTCACGCACAAATGCTCCACAATCACAGGTAGAAGTGCAGCAAACTGCACCGCTTAGCCCATCAACAGCTCCGGATGTGGCCCCGGGTATGCCTGTTCCTTCACAGGTGCCTGCTCAGCCTACACCCGAAGAGGGAACGCCGGCCGAGTAATCCGGTCAGCAAAAATCTAAAAATATAGAAGTTGGGCCTGTGTTCAACTTCTTTTTTATTTGCTTAACTTTCGCAGCTATAACTGGTGATATGTTTTAGCAATTTGCGAAGGTTTAATGAATGAGCCCACTTTAATAAGTTATTTAAATCTAATTTCAACAATACTTGAACAGGGTAGTGATTTTTGAACATCCCTAAAAAAACTGAGATCTGATTATGCAAAAGTTCTATTTAATTTTATTACTGATTTTTCCACTGACAGCTAAAGCACAGATTATCACTTACGATACAATCAGAGTATCTCCGAATGACGAACGCAATATCCATCTCTACCAACAACGAAAAAAGACGGATAATAAAACATATCATTCAGCAAGCAGAGATAATAAAGATAACCACATACCGGCATTCGATAAAAGTAAACTTCGTTTTGGTGCAGACTTTGGCCTTTCGATAAGCCATAACTTCACAAATATTGGACTAGGCCCTCAGCTGGGATATCAATTCAACAACCATTTAATGGCAGGAGCCGGGATTAAATATTATTACAAAAGGTCAAAAACGTATGATTATGAAATAAAAAACAATCTGCTTGGGGCAAACGTATTTGGTTATTTTTACCCTGTACGTTTTATCACAATATTCATACAGCCGGAGATAAACTACACCTGGTCTGAATTAAGGCCCGAATCACATGAAGAATCCATTTCTAGCAGGGGATACGCGCCGTCACTGGTAGCAGGTGCCGGATTCAGGCTTGAAAGTTCGCATGTAACATTAAACTACGACTTGATGCAACACACCAATTCACCTCATCCAAGCGGGCTTTATCTCGGTATTTCAGCATTTTTCTAACCCACACCATCCCCTGATAGCTATTGTTGAAAAAAGAGAGTGTTCTTATTTGAAGGCGAGTTCAGAAAAGAGCTGATTAGTGGTCTTATGCCAGTCAACATCGCAGGAGTTATGTCACACAGAAATACCATTTATGTAACGAATAATGCATACTGTCACCGGTTTCAGATAGTTAATGAAACGCAGTGATACAAAGAACACAAATTTTTATCTGATCACAATATCCCTTATAATTGGAAGCCCGGCATGATCGTTTAATTTTTTAATCAGCCCCTCCTTGTTCATCAACAGCTCTGCACGAAGAACAGCCGATGTAAGTTGCACATAGAGGACACCCCGATTGAAATATACATTTCCGGTATATTTTGACACAGCCTCTCCCAGGACTTCACCCCACCCTCTTATGGCGCGGTGTTCAGCCATCTTGTTCTTCAAGGCACTGTTTTCTTCAAAAAAGTCTGAAAGTGCCTTCGATAAAGGTTGTGTATTTTTCTTCAACATGCGATCTTAATCATTCATAGGTTTTATCTCTCCGTCTACTACTGAGAAAATTTGAGATGAATTATGTATCCTTTCCAGAATTTTATCAAGCGAGCCTCTATTGGTGTCAGATATGAAAATTTGTCCAAACCCAGGGCCCGAAACAAGTTTAACAATCTCTTCCACCCTGTTGGCATCAAGCCTGTCGAAAATATCATCGAGCAACAATATTGGAGTAGTATTCCCTGTTTGCAACAGAAAATGAAATTGTGCCAACTTGAGTGATACAAAATATGTTTTGTTCTGACCTTGAGAGCCCACTTTTTTTATGGGGTAACCATTTAACAGCATCTCAAGCTCATCACGGTGTACACCCACAGTAGTGTGCCCAAGTATTATGTCACGCTGCCGGTTTGAGTATAGCATTTTGCTAAAATCACCATCATTTAACGGAGAAATATAATCGAATGAAACACTCTCACCCGATTGACTGATCCGGGAGTAAAAATCGTTGAAGATAGGTGTAAATTCCCTGATAAAATCTTTCCTCTTTCGGTAAATGAATGTGCCATCTTCAACCATTTGATCTTCCCAGAGTTCAAGCAAGGTAAAATCTATATACCTCTCTTCGTTTTTCAGAAGCACATTCCTTTGCTGCAGAGCTTTCGTATATCTTACCAGTGCACGAAGATACTCTTTATCAAACTGGGATACGGCAATGTCCATAAACTTGCGGCGCACTTCGCTTACCCCGGTAATCAGTTCGTTATCGGCCGGAGACACCATTACCAGAGGAATCAAGCCAATATGATCAGAAAGCCTTTCATACTCCTTCTTGTTACGCTTAAACTGCTTTTTCTGCCTTCTACGTATTCCACAATATATCTCTTCATTCGAAGCATCTTCGAACTCGTATCTTCCCTGCAACATGCATACATCCTCATCATGCTTGATAATCTGAGAATCGACAGGATTGGTATAACTTCTGCAGAACGACAGGTAATAGACCGCATCAAGCAAGTTTGTTTTCCCCATTCCATTGTCACCTATAAAACAGTTTATCTTCGGAGAAAATTGCAGTTCTGCCTGGGCAAGGTTCTTATAATTTATTATTGACAGTTCTTTTAATATCATCCTTTTATTCCTCTATCAACAAGCGTTGAAGGTCTTCTGGAGAAATATTCATCTTCAGGCGTCCCTGTGAAGCAAATGAAATCTTACCCCTCTCTTCTGAAACAATGATAACTTTAGCATCAGTCTCCTGTGAGATGCCTAACCCGGCTCTATGCCTCAACCCTAGATGAGTTGGAATATTTGGATTTTGAGAAATGGGCAGTATGCATCCGGCAGCCTTGATTTTTGTTCCTACAACAATCATTGCGCCATCGTGCAATGGACTGTTTTTAAAAAAAATATTCTCTACTAGCCGCGATGATATATCAGCATTCACAATTTCTCCAGTCTGTTCATAAAGTCCCAAATGAATGTCGCCCTGAATAGCTATAAGTGCACCGGTATTGGCTCTCGACATATTCATGCAGGCAAGCACTATAGCAGTAAGATGAGAGTTGTCTTTCTTCTGCTTTTCACTTGGAAAAAACAGCTTGGTGATGAAATTCCATCCTCTTTTAGATCCTAAAGACATCAGAAAACGGCGTATCTCATCCTGGAAAAGAATTACAAGCAAGAACAATCCCACACTCACAAACTGATCGAGAATGGAACCTAGCAGAACCATATTGAAAACTCGAGACACCAGAATCCAGATCACCATAAACACCAGAATCCCAATGAACAGAGGACGTAAGCCGGAAATTTTTACCAGCCTGAAGAGGTAATAAAGAAGAAACGCTACCAGAAGTACGTCTATGAAATCTTTTATTCCGAAGTGTGCAAACATACAAATTATGTGTCAAATTCTGCTATCTTCCCGACAATTCTTATGCATTCCACAGCCTCTTTCACATCGTGAACCCGTAAGAAAGAGGCACCGGAGAGCAGGGCAACTGTATTAAGCACTGATGTGCCGTTTAGACTTCCTTCCGGAGTGGATTGGAGCAACTTGTAGATCATCGACTTTCTCGATATACCTACCAGTATCGGCTCTTCAAAGATATGAAAATATTTCAGATAAGCCATCAATTCATAGTTTTGAGATAGGGTTTTACTAAATCCGAAACCCGGATCAATAATTATATCGTTAACTCCAAGGAGATTCAGCTTTGCCTTGCGTTCTGAAAAATAGTAGAGAATCTCCTGAATAAAATTTTCATAATCTGTAAACTGTTGCATTGTTTGAGGTACTCCTCTCATATGCATAAGTATATAAGGCACATTCAGTTCTGCCACAACCGGGAACATGCGGCTATCTATCTGGCCCCCCGAAATATCATTTATTATGTTCACTCCATACTTCTCTACCGATTGCTTTGCCACATCAGCATGAAAGGTATCAACGGAGATTATGGCATCGGGAAATTCATTTCGCACCAACTTCAGTGCAGGCATCAGTCTTCCAGCCTCCTCATTTGCCGTTAGGAAAGAAGAAGCCGGGGTAGTGGACTGTGCCCCTATATCGATAATGGTTCCACCCTCTTCAAGTATCTGATGGCACCTTTCTATAATCTCGGTTTCCGAGTTCTTTCTGCTTCCGGAGAAAAAAGAATCTGGAGTAATATTTACAATCCCCATCACCAATGGTGTGGAGAGATCTATCAACTCTCCTTTTATGTTAATGGTTTTCTTCATTCTTCCTTTTTTCATCTTGTACTGTTTCTCTCCATCTATCAAATAAATCAATATGGCATTAAAGGACAGAGTCCGGATCCTGAAAAGGGTAATCTATTGTAAAGTGCAATCCCCTACTCTCCTTTCTGGCCATGGCCTGTTTAATGACCATATAACCCACTTTTATAATATTACGCAATTCACAAATATCGCGTGACACTACTGAGCGCTGGAAAAAATCCTCTGTCTCCCTGAACAGAATATCCAACCTGTCCAATGCACGCTGCAGACGAAGATCTGAACGTACTATTCCCACATAAGACGACATAATCTGCCCTACCTCCTTATAACTCTGCGTAATAAGCACCATCTCTTCAGGTGATGTTGTCCCTTCTGCATTCCATGGCGGTATATTCTCCTGAAACCCAAATTTTTTGAAGAGAGGGAGCGAATGCCTGGCTGCTGCGTCAGCAAAAACAACTGCCTCTATTAACGAGTTGGAGGCAAGCCTGTTAGCACCATGAAGGCCGGTACAGGCACACTCTCCGTTTGCATACAAACGGCCAATGCTTGTTTCTCCGTTTATATTGACCTTTATACCTCCGCACAAATAATGCGCAGCGGGAGCAACCGGAATCATATCTTTTGTAATATCTATACTATAGGAGAGACATTTTTTGTAGATGCCTGGAAAGTGATTACGGGTCTCTTCAGGGTCTTTATGTGTAACATCCAAATAAACATGTTCATAACCACGTTCTTTCATCTCCGTATCAATTGCCCTTGCTACTATATCGCGAGGCGCGAGTGACCCCCGTTTATCATATTTATGCATAAACTCCTTACCCTCAATCGTTTTTAGTATCCCCCCATAACCTCGCATAGCCTCTGTTATAAGAAAAGAAGGACGTGCTCCGGGATGATAAAGTGCCGTGGGATGAAACTGCACAAACTCCATTCCTTTTATCTCACCCTTTGCCCGTGCTACCATAGCAATGCCATCACCTGTAGCAACAAGCGGATTGGTTGTTGTTTGATAGACCGACCCGATACCACCGGTAGCCATCATTGTAACACGCGAAAGGAATGTATCAATTTCGTTGGTATCCTGATCAAGGATATAGGCTCCGTAACACTCAATACCGGGTGTATGACGCGTTACCACCTGTCCTAAATGATGCTGAGTAAGTATTTCTATAGCGAAATGATGATCTAACACATCAATATTGGGATGATTCCGGACAGCTTCTATCAAACTTACCTGTATTTCCGCTCCGGTACTGTCTTTATGATGAAGTATTCGAAATTCAGAATGGCCGCCTTCTCGATGAAGGTCGAAATTTCCCTTGTCGTCTTTATCGAAATCCACCCCCCAGCTAATCAACTCCTTTATTTGAGCGGGTGCTTCACGAACCACTTTCTCCACTACACGAACATCACAGAGGCCACCACCGGCGTCAAGTGTATCAGCGATATGTTTCTCAAAATTGTCCCATGGATTTGTTACCGAAGCTATTCCTCCCTGTGCATAAAATGTATTTGCATCCTCAAGCGAATTTTTCGCTACAATTGCCACTCTTCCCTGCTTTGCCACTTTCAGTGCAAAGCTCATTCCGGCAATACCTGAACCAATTACCAGAAAATCATACCTGTAAACCATCTTTTTCCTCTTTTGATTATTTTCACAACAGAGTGCAAATGTACACAATTCTCACGGTTTTTGTCCTCAGACAACCATTTTGATGATATAAAAGACTGAAGTGGCTCTCAATTCAGATTAAAAATTAAATTCATAAGAATATTTATCACAAAAATTCTGTAAATTGCACATTAAAATATTATATCTGACGTTATAACCAAACATTACATACAAATGATCCCTATAAATTCACCAATGCAACAGAAAGAGGATTATATTTAAGTTAAATAAACCAGTTTGATTTGTATATTTCATACATTTTATTTCCTTTGTATATTATAGCAAAGTTGTTGTTTAGCACAACTTTATTGGGCCTTTAAACCAAAATAAAGTTTTAATGAGATTCTGTAGTAAACGGCCAAATCATTATACTGTTGTAAAATTAAATTATTATTGTATGAAACACTTATTACAACTACTCCTGCTCTTTTGCTTCCTTCCGGCTTTGAATCTCTTCTCCGGAAATATTGAGCAGTCTGATTCAACATTAGTACTTAGAGGGAGGGTACTAGGTGGTGATACAAACCAGCCATTGCCCAATGCAAGTATAACCGTACAACAGGTGAAAGTTTCCAGTGTAACCAACCAAGATGGATACTTCTCTATAAGAGTACCGGAGTCTACACTGAATAAACAGCTGATTATACACTATCTGGGGTATGAAAACAAGGAAATTCCAATAGTTACCCTTATCAATAATCCAAATAATCACATTACCCTTATCCCCGCTCCAATTCAATTGAGCGAGTTGCTTGTGGTTTCTGGTGAAGGTAAAAGCCTTATAAAAGATGCATTGCAGCGTATTCCCCAGAATTACTCCTCAGATCCCAATATGATGGTGGCTTTTTACCGTGAATCGGTTAAAAAAGGATCAAATTATATCTCTCTTGTAGAAACAGTATTGGATGTTTACAAGGCATCTTACAGATCGTACAGCAACGATCAGGCAAGGATCTACATTGGACGGAAAGCCACTGATATATCACCGCGCGATACAGTGTTACTTAAATTTCAGGGAGGAATCAGTGATGCTCTGATGCTCGATATTGCCAAAAACCCGGAGGTTGTATTTGGCACAGATGCGTCAGAATATCAGTTTCATATTGAAGGATTGGTAAATATCAACAACAAGCCTCACTACATTGTTTCATTCACTGAGTATGAAGGAATAAAAGATATCCTTTTCAGAGGGAAAATATACCTTGATGCGCAAACCCTTGCTTTTGCACGAATGGAATTCAACATGAACGTGGAAGGCCGAAAAGATGCAGCGAACATTTTTATCAGGCGAAAACCGTCTAAAATGAGGGTGGAAGTGAATAAAGCACATTATGTGGTCGATTTTATTGAATATAACGGGAAATGGTATTTTAATTACAGCAGCACTGAAGTTGCGTTTCGTGTACGATGGACAAACCGATTCTTTGGACTGTTTGCAACCACTTACACTATTGCCTCGGAAATAGCCATTACAGATAGGTATAGTGACAATGTGGTTAAGTTTGCACGTGACGAACGTATCCACTCTACAGATGTAATTGCTGAACGTGTTGAATATTTTCTGGATCCTAACTTTTGGGGGGAGTACAACGTTATTGAACCCGATCAACAGATCGCCGATGCAATTAAAAGACTGAGTGGAAAATTACAGCGACGCAAACAATAAACATACTAAACTGTTTGTAATTATAAAATTTAAACGTACCTTTGCAACCCAATTATTTATATATGTAATAATTTTTACAAACAAGTATGTATTTAGATTCTGCTAAAAAGAAGGAAATCTTTGCCCAATACGGGAAGTCTAACACTGATACTGGCTCACCTGAAGCGCAGATAGCATTGTTTTCATACCGTATTTCGCATTTGACTGGACATTTAAAGTCAAACAAAAAAGATTATAACACTGAACGCGCATTAAGAATTTTGGTTGGTAAACGCCGCCGCTTATTAGATTATTTGATTGAAAAAGATATCAACAGATATCGTTCTATCATCAAAGAATTAGGAATAAGAAAATAATTTTTAACGATGAAAAAATTAAAAAGAGTGAATATTTTAATAATATTTACTCTTTTTTTTTAGCTATTTTTGCAATCAATTCAGGTCAAACACATTATATTTCAGTTCAATAATGCTAGTTTATAGGCAAAAATGATATTTTAAAACTATGTTTTATAACATATCATTTTATTTTGGAGATAACAAAAGTCGGCATATCTTTGTACCGATAACCTAAAACAATCTTTTTTACCTTATACTAGTATCTATATTAACCGAAGACGAAAAAGACCATCTTTATAAAGGTGGTCTTTTTTTCTTTTTATAGATTTCCACACTTCTTTTCTTAATTAAATTGAATGATTTCTATTACCTCATCAAAATATTCATATATTTTTATCGGAGTATAGTGAGAGGTAGGTGAGACCATGTTGAGAGGAGCAATGTAGTTGCGATGTAATAAAATAATTGCGTTTTCAGTGATTCTTATTATCTAATTTTTTATTGAACAACAATCCCCTCCAATTTGTTTAAATAAACACAAAAAAGGCATATGAATAACTTTATTTTTCAGAACCCCACCAAGTTAATATTTGGCAAGGGACAAATAGCAGAACTATCCGGTTTAGTTCCTGATGATGTGAATCTTATGATCACCTATGGTGGCGGCAGCGTTACCAAGAATGGCGTTTACAATCAGGTAAAAGAAGCATTAAAAGGTCGCAATTACATTGAATTTTGGGGTATTGAGCCCAATCCCCGTGTGGAGACCCTTCGTAAAGCCATAAAAACTGGTAAAGATCATAATATAAATTATCTTTTAGCCGTTGGAGGCGGATCCGTGTTAGATGGTACCAAACTTATAGCCGCCGGTATTGTTTCAGATATCGATGCGTGGGATATTGTGTTAAGAGGTGAAGCCGGTGAGCAGATTCGTTTTGCTTCTGTAATGACCGTTCCCGCCACTGGTTCCGAGATGAATGGTGGTGCAGTAATTACAAGAGGAGAGACAGTCGAGAAACTCTCATTTCAAGGAGACTATCCTCAATTTTCGATTCTTGACCCAGAAGTCACCTATTCCCTATCCGATCATCAGATTGCATGTGGATTAGCAGATGCCTATACCCATGTTTTAGAGCAGTATTTGACCACCCCCGGTCAGTCACGCATCATGGATCGTTGGGCAGAAGGAATACTTTTGTCAATAATTGAAATTGCCCCACAAATAAGATCCAATCCCCACGATTATGATTTGATGGCCGATTACATGCTTGCCGCCACACTAGCATTGAACGACTTTATCAGGATGGGGATCAGTCAAGATTGGGCCACCCACCAGATTGGTCATGAGTTGACCGCTCTTCATGGAATCACTCACGGTCACTCCTTGGCAATAGTCATGCCCGGGACATTGAGAGTGATGAAGAAACAAAAAAAGGACAAATTACTTCAATATGGAGAGCGCATATTCGGCATTGTTAATGGTACTGAAGAAGAGCGAGTTGATTTAGCAATTAAAAAGACAGAATTATTTTATCGTTCACTCGGTTTAACCACTCGTCTTTCCGAAGAAGGAGTAGGCAATGCAACCATTGAAACCATCACCCGTCGTTTCAACGAAAGAGGTGTTGCTTACGGTGAAAAATTCAATATCACAGGAAATGTAGTCGGTGAAATACTGTATAGTTGTCTATAATCCAATCATTTGCAAGACATCCAAGATCATTTAAAGTGTTATATTGTTAATTTTGTTGATTTTTTATCAAAACAAACTTAAATAAAACAATTTCATAAAGAACATTTGAAATAGTTTATTGTTATATGGTGCAATAATTTTTATAATTTCAACAAATTAGAATATAACACTTTAATGAAAAAAATAATAGCGACAATACTTCTTTTATCAGCGTGCCTATTTACATTTGCCCAAAAAGGCAGAATTGAAGGGCGTGTTTATAATCAGAAGACCAACGAACCCCTTAAATTTGCATCAGTCCAGATTCAAGGCACCCTTATAGGTGCAACGACCAATATCGACGGTAATTTTGTATTTACCGATATAGATCCAAGTTTTGTACGGCTCATTGTAAGTTATGTAGGATTTGAGACCACTCTATCACCCGAAGTTCATGTTCAAGGAAATCAAACCACATTCATTGACATAGCATTACCAGAGTCATCGACACTAATAAATGAAGTAGTAATTCGTCCGACCACAAACCTTAAAAAGATTGAGAGTCCCGTCTCCTTTTTAACTATAAGTGAGAGCGATATAGAAAAAGCAGCCGGTGTGAACCGCGATGTTTCGAAAGCAGTCCAATCGTTACCCGGAGTAGGCGCCACAGACCCCAACCGTAATGACTTGATAGTACGTGGCGGCGGTCCCTCAGAAAATGTATTTTATCTTGACGGCATAGAAATCCCCATTATCAATCACTTTGCCACCCAAGGATCATCCGGAGGAGCTGTAGGTGTAATCAATCCCGATTTTGTGAGAGAAGTAAATTTCTATACCGGTGCTTTCCCCGCCAATCGTACAAATGCCCTTAGTTCAGTGATGGATATTCGCCAGAAAAACGGCAGTCGCGACCACATCCACACCCAATTAGCCGTAGGAGCTTCGGACGCAGCATTTACTTTGGAAGGACCCTCAGGAGACAATTCTACATTTATTGTTTCTGCTCGTCAGTCGTACCTTCAATTATTATTTAAAGTCATTGGACTTCCTTTTCTTCCCACCTATAATGATTTTCAATTTAAGTTCAGGCATCAGATAAATCAAAAAAACGAGATCTCATTTATTGGTCTTGGTGCCATTGACAATATGACTTTAAACACCGGTCTTGAAGAAACCGGCACCGAAGCCCAGCGATACCTATTAAGTTATTTGCCTATATACAAACAATGGAATTATGCTGTTGGAGCTGTTTACAAACACTTTAGCAACCACTTTTTCGACACCTGGGTTTTAAGTAGAAATATGCTTAGAAACAGCAATTATAAATTTCAGGACAATGATGAGTCGTTGCCAAAAATATCAGACTACCGTTCTGATGAAGCAGAAAACAAGTTACGTTTTGAGCGAACCTATCCCGACCTTCCAGTGAAAATATTAATTGGAGGTGGCGTCACATATTCACATTACATCAATGAGACGAACCGAAAAATCTTTCAAAATGGTAATCTTGAAGATCTTATTTACAGTACAGACTTCAATCTGTGGTCATATCAAGTATTTGCTCAAGCAACAGACACCTATTTTGAAGAAAGGCTCTCGCTCTCTTTAGGAATCAACACGATAGGGAACAATTTCAACAAAAATATGAGTAATCCCCTCAATCAACTTTCGCCAAGATTTTCAGCATCATTTCGTTTAACAGACAAGTGGAATATTAATGCGAATGTTGGTCGTTATTCAATGCGTCCAGCCTATACCACAATGGGATTTAAAGACGAGTCAGGCAAATTTGTGAACAAAAACGAAAAGTTAAAACATATTATATCAAATCAGCTAATCAGCGGCATTGAATTCAATCCCACAGAGCAGACCAGATTTAATTTGGAGGGTTTTTATAAACTATACGACAACTACCCCCTTTCAGTGGTTGATGGAATGAGTATTGCCGGTAAAGGAACAGATTACGGACAGATTGGCGATGAAGAAATAGTCTCAACCGGTAAAGGTCGCGCTTACGGTATTGAATTTTCAGGTAAACTTATCAACCTCAAAAAAGTAAATACAGCGCTTACCTATACACTATTTAGAAGTGAATTTACCGACAAAAACGGGATTTATCGTCCATCGAATTGGGACACACGACATTTGGTTAATCTATTAGGCAATTATTTACTACCAAAAAATTGGACATTATCAATGCGATGGAGATTTGTTGGCGGAGCCCCCTATTCCCCAATTGACATGGAGTTATCGACCAATAAAGCCGCATGGAGTGTTACAAATCAGGCATATATCGATTATAAAAAATTCAACACCTTGCGATTAAGAAATTCTCATCAGCTTGATTTACGAATCGATAAAGAGTTCTATTTTCAAAAGTATATGCTAAACCTCTATATGGACGTTCAGAATGTTTATAACTTCCAATCAGAGAATCCGCCCATATACACCAATAAAAATTCCAATGGAGTTGTACAAAATGACCCTAATGATTCCCAAAGATATATTTTGCGACAGATTGAGACTTTTAGTGGTACGGTGTTGCCAACTATTGGAATCATGGTAAAGTTCTAACAATCAAATAAGCACCCTCATTGAATTAGAACTCTGCGACTTATATTCATGGAATTTTATAAACCACTGATAAAAGTCACGAATTCCATTTTCTATAGATGTAGAAGGTTGATAATTGAAATCTTTTTTCAAAAGAGAAGTGTCAGCATAAGTTGATACCACGTCGCCAGGTTGCATCCCTTTCAATTCGATAATGGCTTTTTTCCCTGTAACTTTTTCAATTGTAGATATAAAATCAAGTAGTTTTACAGGAGAAGAACAACCCATATTATAAATTGAATATGTAGGATTTGCTTTGGGAGGTGAAGGAATAATTCTCAGCACACCCTCCACAATATCATCTATATATGTGAAATCTCGTTCCATTTTCCCGTAATTAAAAAGATGAATAGGTTCTTCTTTTAATATAGCCGATAGAAAAAGGGATGGCGCCATATCGGGTCGTCCCCATGGTCCATATACCGTAAAAAATCGAATGCCAGTAACCGGAATATTATATAGTTTTGAATATGAATATGCCATCAGTTCATTCGCTTTTTTTGTAGCCGCATAAAGACTAACCGGCATATCTGTGTTATCAGATTCTTTAAACGGAGTGTGACTATTTTCGCCATACACACTGCTAGAACTGGCATAAACAAAATGTTTTACAGGATTGTGCCGACAAACCTCCAGTAAGTTCATAAATCCTGAGATATTTGAATCTATATAAGCAAACGGATTTTTAAGTGAATATCTTACTCCCGCCTGAGCTGCCAGATGAATTACATGTGAAAAGTTTTCTGATTCAAAAAGTGATTGCAGACGGTCTCTATCATTTAAATCCATTTTTATGAATTGATACGATTCAAATATATTACTTTGAATATAATTACCCGTTAAGATTTCGTTCTCTTCGATACCGGCAGCTTTAAGACGTGCATATTTTAATTGCACATCGTAATAGGAATTAATATTATCAATACCAATTACAGAATGTCCTTGTTTCAGTAATCCTCGAACAACATGAGATCCAATAAATCCCGCAGCACCCGTAACAACAATTTTCATCTGCTTCTATTTAAAAATTACTATCGTATATTTACCAATCTGATAATGCTCTTTATCTGATAATATGGAATTAATCTCATTATCGATACTTATATCTTTATTCGGAAGTATAAGTAACCTGTTATCTTGCGCCCCCCTCAATATCTTTTCCTTGTCAACTTTTATAATATCTTTTCCAAGGTAAACATCCATATTTTCGGATCGTTTTATGTTATAAACCTGATAGTCTTCAATTTGATGTTTATCCGCCAATTCGATCGCTTTTTTGCATAAATTACCCCATCCAAGCTGATCGTTCAACTGCGGCATCGACCAGCCAATAATGAAAATTCCAATTAAAAAACCAATAGCCATGGTGTTTATTGATCTGAAAGTATCCTTTTTTCTATATAGGAAATAGATTATGATGATTCCGGTGATCGATAACACACCTGCTCCAATATATATAAACCAATTTTGGAGAAACAACATCTCTTCTGTTTTACTAAGATAAATAACAGCTGGGAGAGCAAATATAAAGATAAATGCCGGAAAAGCGATTGCTAATTTAATCCATATGTTTTGTATATTAAATTTGTTGAACAATAACGCCGTTATGTATATTGAAAAAGGTATCAGAGGAAGTGAGTATATTGCTATTTTTGAGCTGATTAGCGAAAGCAAAACAAAAGTAGACATTATGATGACTGCGAAATATTGTTCCAGTACACTGTTTATTCTTTTTTTGATTAATGCTGCAATAAATATGGGTACAAACAACAGCGACCATGGAGCCAAAGAATACCAGATTGAGATTCCATAATAATAAAAAGGTTCCTTATGATGAAATGAATCTATGCCACGTCCAACAGTCTGATGAACGAGCAAGTTATTCAGGTATTCATTTCCCCCTTCAATATAAACACCAATGAACCAGACAATACAGCCAACCAGAATAATGAGCAAACTCTTCCATCCCCAGTAGTTTTTATAATCGCGCAGTTTTTTCTTGAATATTAAAAACATTATTGTTGAAACAAATGGGATTAAAAGGCCCAACGGTCCTTTTGAAAAAAGCGCAAAAAAAACATAAATTGGAAATAAGAAACTGTTACGTTTCAGATTTTGCCCGTAATACATTTGATAGAACGAGTATAGAGATAAAACGATGAACATAATCATCAGCATATCCATTCGGACCACTAATGTTGAACCAATAAATAATCCTGTTGTCATCAGCATCAGCGGGGCTGTTTTTTCTTCAACTCCATGTTCCCGACGGATCCATTTTGTCATAGTAATAATAGTGACAAATGCAGGGATAAAGGATAATAGTGAATAATACCACATCCGATGCTCTCCCAGTATTAATTTTCCGATCATCATCAACCAGAAATAAAAAGGAGGTTTATCTGCATAGATTTCCCCTTGATTGGTAAAGGTAAAGATATTTCCGCTTTTAAGTGCCTCATCCACAATATCTAAATAACGCAATTCGTTGTTTGGTGTGAAGTCACGAAAAATCATGGTTGGTAAAAGGGCAACAAACCAAATTAAGTAGATATATTTACTCTTCATAAGCGCTGATTTTCTTAGTTTTTAATGCAATCATTATGTTCCTGATGTATGCGATAAATCCAAATAACTGCCCAAGAAGCAATACCGGATCTTGTCGAAAAATAGCATAGCTGACAATAATAGAAGAACCTAATAGACTAATAATCCAAAAACCTATTGGGAGGGTTGACTCGTGATGTTTTACAGAAAATAAAAACTGATAAATAAATCGCAAAGAAAATATTGTCTGTCCCGCCGATCCAAAAATCAACAGCCACAGTGGAACATCTTTATTATTAAAAAAGGTTTCGATAAATCCCGAGAGATCACGAAGCATAAGTCCTACTGCAGCTATGGGTGTAAGAATCAATAACACCTTGAAGACATCTCCTATTTTTTTCCATTGTCCTTGCATTTTCAGGTTCCACAAATAGATATAATACGAGATAAACTGACCTAGTATGATGGAGAAATCATCACGTAACACTCCGTATATGAAAAGAATATATGCACCTAAAACACTTAAAATCCAAAACGCAGGAGGAGAAAGCACTTTCCCGGCTTTCTCAGACACAAACCATTGATAGAGGATACGCGCAGAGAAGAATATTTGTGCCAAAAAACCAATTGCAAAAATCCAGATATTGTTAACCTGCATCTTTAGTCTAAGTTATGTTCATTAACATGATAATTTATATAACGCTTTTTCATCCATCGATAGGCAAAACAGTCTATAAACGGTCCAGATAAACGATTCCATAAATTATATTTTGATGTCCCTGCCATACGTGGATAATGTCGTACAGGTGTCTGTTTTATCTTTCCATTTTGCAAAAGGATTAATGCAGGCAAAAATCGGTGCATTCCATTAAAAAAAGGTACCCGTTTTGCAAAATCGGTATGCATCACTTTTAGCGGACATCCAGTATCAGAAATTCCATCATGAGTCATCATTCGTCTGTATCCGTTTGCTATTTTAGATTGCAGGTTTTTGAAAAAAGAGTCCTTTCGATTTGCTCTTATCCCGGTTACCATTTCGTAATCTCCAACATCCTGAAGCAACAGATTAAAATCCTCTGGATCGGTCTGCAGATCAGCGTCCATATATCCAACGTATTTGGAAAAACAAGCATCAATACCAGATTTTAATGCAGCACTCAGTCCTCCGTTTTTTTCAAGATTGATATAAAAGAACTGACTGTTTCGCGCACATATTTGACGAAGTCGCGGTAGACTTTCATCTTTTGATCCATCATTTACGAATAGAACACAGGTAGAGAAAATTGATTTCGGGAGAAATTGTTGTAATTTTTCTTCTAATGTAAATATGTTGTCTTCTTCGTTGTAAACAGGTACAATAATCGTAAACTTGTAGCTGCTGGTACCATTTTCCTTTGCTTCCATTTAATTCACTAAAGTTCTATTAATGTGCTTTATACTATACTAAACTTGATTCACTTCTTTTGCTGATTTTCTCGTTTGGTGCGTATAAGTTTGAATCTCCAACAAAAGCATCATGCTTTTTTGTAAAGTTATTCATTTACTTGGCAAAGTTATAAAATATTTATTTATGATGTTTAAAATCTACTTACCAATCCTCCATAAACGCAACATGTCCAAGTTTTAAGAGTAGGAATAAAAAAAACAGCCCAAACGCTTTGAATGGGCTGTCGTGATTATATTGTAAATCGGATTTGTAAAAAATGATATTTAATTTATCACTTATTGAAAGTAAACCGTAAGGTTGCACCAAATCGTGTTGGATATCCTCGTTGAACAAATTGATTTGTTTTACCTGTAGTGATATCTGATGCTTCGAAAAGAAATGAATTGTAATCAGTATTGAGCAGGTTCTTTGCCCAGAACTCTAATGAGAAAGGACCTTTTACAGCTGATATGCTTCCATTAACCAATCCATAAAAAGGTTGATAAAGCTCTATTCCATCGTTACCATCTGCAGGTGTAGTTTTATTCGATTCTGTCCAATATATTTTCCCCACACCTGAATATTGAATGTTTCCAATCAGTCGATCGATAAAAGATTCATTGCTGAAATTATAGATATAGCTAGCTCCCAAGCTTAAAGTGTGACGTGGAGCAAATGGGATATAATTTTCTGAATAATCGACAGTTATGAGATTCCCTTCCTCATCTTCACCTTCAAATTTATAACTACAGAAACGTGCATCTGCAAAACCATAATCTCCATATAATGAGAAATTACTTACCGGGGTGTATTTCAAACTTAATTCTACACCTTTGCTTGTCGATTTCCCTGCATTCTTAATTGAGCGACCTGATGTCCCCATATTCCTTAACTCAATGATTTGAACATCGTTAACACGCGAATAGAAAAACGCATAAGTCAATGAGAATCTCTTGTCTAACATTTCATAACGGCCCCCCAATTCATAGGTCCAACTGCTTTCCGGATCATAAGAAAGTTGTTCTTCCAAAGTAGGTTTCGCTGTATTATCATTAGCGCTAGATGGTGGACCTCCCATTCCCGGAGGCATATGACGAATAATTGACTCATAAATTGCTGTTTGCAACACTTCTGAAAAGACTTGTTCGTTATAACCACCTGTCTTATATCCTTTTGAAGCAGAAAGATAGATTTGAGAAGTGGGAGAAAACTGATATTGCAAAGCGAACTTAGGTAGAATCTTCCAAAAATCTTTTTGGTAAGATCCTTCAATCAAGGTATCTCCATCCAAAGGGATAACGATATTTCTACCCGGAACTCTGACAGTTATGTCTCCCCCGTTGCTTTCAGTAGAAAAATCGATGCCTGTATGTTCATAGTCAAACCTAATACCTGCAGTAGCTGTCAATCCCTCAAAGCCTAAGAAATCTGTTAATGTTGATTGATGAAACAATGCCGCTCCATTGGAGGGTTTAGTATAAATTCCCGGTAAATCGATTTGATTATTATCAAACGTAATAAAGCCAGGCATTTTACTCTGCATAAAAGCAATCATATCTTTTTTTAGTGCCACCGGAGTATCAATGACGCGACGGTCGATAAAACCAAAAGCACCTACCACCCAACGATATCTGCTATCATTATTGGACTTCATTGTAATCTCCTGACTTAAGGAGTGTTGTTTCTGCATCTGGCGGATAGAGAAAACTGAATTAGATGTATAATCTTGATCCATCTTCATATCATCTTTCAAATACTGAAATCCAGTTGTGGAGTGAATACTGTAACCGATTCCAGTCCAATCTAGCGATAATCCGTTTGTAAATAAGTGACGATCGTATGAAGAAGGTTCATTGAATCTTGAAGTTGTGGAGTCAATATGCATATATGGAAATGCTCCTCCTGAAACATAATCATAATTGCCAAAGAGCATTGCTTTAAAATTGGGCGTTGCCTGCCATTCCAGCTTAACCTTACCACCAGCATTTTCTGAATCATCTACCTTTTTGTTGGTATAACTGTTCATGAAATAACCATCGTCGCGTTTATAGTATGCAGCAACAGAGAGCCCAAAATTATCAGAAAGCTTACTGTAATTAGATCCCATAACAGATAACTGCCCGTAATTTCCACCACTTAGTGCGAAACGGGTACCCTGATAATTTAAAGGAGAAAGAGTGTATAGATTGACGATTCCTCCAATAGCGTTTCTTCCGTAAAGTGTGCCCTGAGCTCCTCGCAAAACTTCTATTCGTTGAATATCTTGAAACTCAAAATCGAACGCTGAAGGATTAAAACTAGGTACATTATCAACATAAAGACTAACTGTTTGACCCCCTAATCGTGCACCAATACCACGTATATAGATTGGAGTTGAAACCTTAGAACCGTATTGAGGAATAAAAAAGTTTGGAATATACGAACTCAGATCAGGAAGTGACTCAATCTGACTATCCTGCAGCTGTTTGGGTGAGAGAACTGTCACCGCTGTCGGAATATTTTTCAGTTGGTTGGTTTCTTTTACTGATGATGTTACCACCACTTCATTTAAATAATAGACTTTGACTGTATCTTTTTGATTTGTTTCTTTTTCCGGCATGTTTCCCTTAGAAAAAGATAGAAATACATTACAAAGTAGGACACTTGCTACCAGCAATTGTTTTATTTTAGTCATATAATTTGATTTATAATTCAATACAAAGATACGCAAATATTTGTCGCCAGTCAATAAATTAATCATTACATCACACTTAATCTTACTGCTTAAAAATGAAATATACTGCAAATATAAGAAATACAAATCCTATCAAATGATTCAACTTTATCTGCGTTTGAAATGCAATTGAAGAGAATACAACAAATACCAGCAATGTAATAACCTCCTGCATGACTTTTAGCTGTAAAAGAGAAAAGTTACCACCATTACCTTCGAATCCGATTCGATTCGCGGGTACCTGAAAACAGTATTCAAAAAAGGCGATTAGCCAGCTTATTATAATAATACCTATGAGCGGTAATTTACTGAACCAGCTATTTTCAGCCAGTTTTAAATGTCCATACCATGCAAACGTCATAAAAACGTTAGAGATAACCAATAGTCCAATAGTAAGTATATTATTCATATAGATTCACAAAAAATTGCGCAAAAATACAATATTTTCACAAAAAAAGTTCTTCCAAAAGTGTTTATATAAGAAAGAGATAATCATTATCTTTGGATTTTCTTTGGATTTTCTTAATTATTGTCTAATTTATATGAAGACAAGAACAAGACATTATTTTCCACTATTCATTATTGTATCCTGCTGTGTTGTGACTATTAGTTGCACATCGAATACGACAAAAAATCAAAATGAAAAATCTGATTCAACTATGTCTGATCAATTTCGTAACAATCTCAAAGAAGTCAAAAATCTCGCAAAAGAATTAAAAAGAAAAGGGATAAGCGATGAGCGGGTTTTAGCAGCAATAGGCAAAGTACCTAGACATTTATTTGTTGGCGAATATTTAAGGGAATATGCCTATATTGATGAGCCACTTTCAATTGAAAAGGGGCAGACCATTTCCCAGCCTTATACAGTAGCATTTCAGACTGAGCTGTTAAAACTTCAACCTGGCGAAAAAGTATTGGAGATAGGTACAGGAAGCGGCTATCAGGCAGCAATTCTTTGTGAAATGAATGTAGAAGTTTATAGCATTGAGCGTTATTATGAACTTCATATTTTAGCAAAAAAAAGGCTCAATAAACTAGGATATTATCCAAAACTGTTTTTTGGAGATGGTTTTGAAGGACTACCAGAATATGCCCCTTTCGACAAGATTCTGGTTACTGCAGCGCCTGAAGAGATTCCGGAAAAATTACTATTGCAATTGAGAGTAGGAGGATGGATGGTTGTTCCCCTTGGAGGAAGGCAAATACAGAAAATGACTGTCATAAAACGCATAAATGAAGATAAATTCAATCTATCGGAATATGGAGATTTTATTTTTGTTCCTATGCAAACTGGAACTGAAGAATAATTTTTCAAAGTAAAAAAAAGAAAACCTGCTTATTTAAGCAGGCTTTCTTGTGACCCCGGAGGGGCTCGAAGCCAATCCGTAAAGGTCATATATTCAGATAATTTGAAGATAGTGATTTACAACTCCACCTATTTCACCTTAATTATGATTCATTGTTTTGCTGATGATTTCTAAATCTTAAAGTTATAAATTTACCTTTTAATAGCAAAATATAGGATATAAAGCTTTAAAAATATTCAGAAGTAAATCTTTGTAATATAGCATTATGTTATTATATGTGAATTAACTAAACTTCACCGATCTTCTTTCCAGATATTTTTTAAATAGACTTTATATTTACTGTCTTATTCAACTACAGTATTGAATGTTACTTCAATATTGTTTCTGGTAGCGTTTGAATATGGACATATTTGGTGAGCTTCTTTTACAAGTTCTTCCGCATCTTGCTGGCTGATACCTCCAGAGAATTTTACATCCATTTCAACAGCAAGCTGAAAGCCTCCGCCTTCTTTTTGGCCAATACTAACCTTTGCAGTCACTGTTGGTCTTACTTTCAATTTTTTAGCTGTTGCCACACTACTGATAGCACTACCAAAACAAGCCGAATAGCCTGCTGCAAATAATTGCTCGGGATTGGTGTAGGCTGTATCAGGTCCCCCCATTTCTTTAGGTGGTTTTATATCTAGGTTTATTACTCCATCCGAAGATGTTACATGTCCACTTCTGCCACCTACTGTAGTAGCTATTGCTGTATATAATGCTTTCATTTTAGTCGTTATTTTAATTAAACATTTTTATATAGATTCTATTATTCTTATTTCCACCCTATAAGGTAGGAAACATTAATTCTTTTTACAAACTATACCAATAATTATGAAATTATATTACGGCATTATGTAATTAAATTTCTTCTGTACTTTATTCCATCTATTCCTCGCATGATAGATTTCTCTATTTCAATAATAACAAAAACAATTACACCTAAAGCGATTGGGTAAGCCCAATCGAATAATTGCATGGGATAAGTCCCGAAAATATTATTCATAAAAGGCAAGTAAGTTATGCTCAATTGTAGAACAATCAGTATGGCGGATACAGTTAGAATTGATTTATTGGTAAAGAATATTTTACTGAATGCAAATCCCCGGATACTGCGGCAATTAAATAGATGGAATAGCTGAGCAAATACAATTGTTTGTACAGTAATGGTTCTGACCAATTCGATTGGATATGATAATTCCAATAAATGTATATTCAACCACAATGTTCCTCCTCCGATAAGCAATGACACTAAAATTATTCTCCTTACAAAATATCCACTTAATAAAGAGGATTTAGGCGAACGTGGTTTTCGCTTCATTGCCCCCTTTTCGATATGCTCAAAAGCCAAAGCAAGAGAAATTGTAATGGAAGTTACCATGTTAACCCAGAGTATCTGTATCGGGGTTAGAGGGATCGATATTCCTAGAAAGATACTGGCAATAATAAGAAAAGCTTCTGCACCATTGGTAGGGAGGATAAACAGAATTGTCTTTTTTATGTTATCATACACTCGCCGTCCCTCCTTGATAGCTGAAACAATAGTGCTGAAATTGTCATCAACGAGTATCATCTCCGATGCATCTTTTGCGACATCCGTTCCTTTTATTCCCATTGCAATGCCAACATCAGCTTGTTTCAAGGCAGGGGCATCATTGACGCCATCGCCAGTCATGGCACAGATCAGTCCGTTTTCTTGTAAGGCATTTACAATACGCAATTTCTGTTCGGGAGTAGTGCGGGCAAAAATATTATTGCTCATTGCTGCTTGATTAAATTCATCATTGTCCATTTTCTCTATATCTACTCCCTGTAGTGCTTTATCTCCTTCTCCTATCCCCATCGATAAACCGATGGCCATGGCGGTAATAACATGGTCGCCAGTAATCATTTTGACATCAATCCCTGCTTCTTTGCAGGAAGATATGGCCTCTATAGCTTCTTCACGTGGTGGATCTATAATTCCGGCTATGCCAAGGAACGTAATTCCATCGGTTAAGTCATCTATCCCGAAATCTTTTTTCCCTTTATGAGCTATTTTATAAGCACCGGCTATAATGCGCTTGCCTTCGTGTGCCAAATCTCTTGTACAGCGTTCCCAGTAATTAATATCTATATCTGTTACTCCATTCTGTGACTGTTGAGATTGTGTTAACTTTAATAACCGTTCGGGGGCACCTTTTATATAGATCACATTCTTATCTTCGAGCTCAACCAAAACAGCCATGTATTTATAAGAAGCATCGAATGGTAAAGTTGCAGTTTTGTGAAATTTCTCCTCAATTATATTTACTTTTCTCGAAAGGGTAATTAAAGCTCCTTCAGTAGGGTCTCCTTTTATTGTCCAATGCCCTAATTCATCTTGTACGAGAGATGCATCATTACAGATTGTAAAACAAGTTAATAAATCGGACAAAACATTTTCGTCTTCATAATTAATTCTTGTACCATCCTTTAATATATCACCCGATGGAGAATATCCACTTCCGGTTATTGTATACCTGTCATTGCTGGTTAATACCGTTTTCACAGTCATCTCATTTTTAGTCAATGTGCCGGTTTTGTCAGTACAGATAACCGATACAGCTCCCAGAGTTTCAACAGAAGGTAAATGACGGATAATCGCTTTTTGTTTAGCCATATTTTGTACTCCTATCGCTAAGATTATTGATAATATTGCCGGAAGTCCTTCCGGAATAGCTGCGACTGCCAGCCCAATTACTGATAATAATAATGTTTCGGAATCATAGTCTCTGAAAAAATGCCCAAATAAGAAAATAATGAAAGCGAGAATAACTATTGAAATAGAGATTACTTTACCCAAATGGTTTGTTTGGCGTAATAGAGGTGTTGTTACTGGTTTAACTTTGCCTATAAGCTGGCTTATTTTACCGATTTCAGTATCCTCTCCAATAGCGACGACTATTCCTATTCCTGTTCCTGCACTGATTGTTGTACCAGAGTAAGCCATATTTATTCTGTCTCCAAGTGAGGTGTCTAAAGAAAGAGTATCGATCGCTTTCTCAGAAGGAATGGATTCTCCGGTTAAAGGAGACTCATCTATTTTGAGGTTGTTGGAGATTCCAAGCCTTAAATCAGCAGGAACTTTATCTCCTGGATTAAGCAATACAATATCACCAATTGTCAGCTCGACAGCATTTATCTCTTCACGTTTCCTATTTCTGATTACTTGTGCTTTAAAGCAAAGCAGCTTTTTTATTTTTTCAATAGCTTTTCCGGCTTTATTTTCCTGAATAAAACCAATTGCAGCATTGATTATAGTGACAAGCAGAATAAATGTCATATCAAGATACTGTCCCAAAAAGAAAGTAATAATGGCTGCGACCAATAATACGTAGATCAAAATATTATGAAATTGTCTAAAAAATAGTACAATTATATTCTCTTTCTTTTGAGGAGGCAATTGATTCAATCCAAATTGATCTGATCTGGCTTTTACCTCTTCCTCCGATAAACCTTTAACTAAATTACTTTCTAAAGAATCCACTACTGAATTGATATCTACTGTATGCCAATCCAGTTTCTTATATGTGTAATCATATGACATATTATAACTTTTTTAGAAAAGAACTTAAATAAAACACATGCTATATAATGTAGAATTACAGTTCTTCTATGTTCTTGAGTTTCTTCATCCTTTGAGATCGGAAAGAAGACGGAGTCATCCCCGTTTGTTTCTTAAACTGGTTAGATAAATGTGCCGCACTGCTATATTCCATTTTAAAAGCAATCTCAGCCATACTAAGTTCATTGTCAGTAATTAGCTCTTTTACCCTTTCTATTCTATGTGCAATTATAAAATGCTCGATGGTCATTCCTTCCGATTTGGAAAAAAGGGTAGATAAATAGGTATAATTATAATTTAATTTATTACTCAAGTAATCAGAAAAATTGGTTTTGAAATGTTCTCCGTCTTCATGTATTGCATTAATAATTATGATTTTTATCTTTTCTATCAATATCGTAGTCTTGTCTGTTATAATGGATAAACCGGATAGCTCCAGATTCGACTTCATTTGTTGATATTGATTTTCAGAAATGGCACCCTTTGTCTCAACTCGTCCTAAATGAATAGAGATATATGGTATCTGATTTTGTTTCATCACATATTCCACCCACATTTTACAACGACGACTTACCATATTTTTGATATATATAATCATCAGTCATATTTTTGAAGTTAGTAGAATTTAAATCTGATTCTTTTAATCGATATATGTTTTAGTCATGTTATTCATCGATTTTACAGAACCATTATAAGGTGATACTGACCGTTGCCAATAACACCTTACAAAAGAATTATAAAGAAAGATTCCTTTTATTGTAATCTTCTTAGACGATATAGCAACTGTTGAATCGTTTCTTGATAATCATCAATAATAGATTGTGTGAAAAGTTCAGGAAACAATTTACGATTAGATTCTACAGTTTTATAGAATTCCTCGGTACATTTCACAATATTATCAGGCCTTGTTGTTATAGGAATAATAATATCAAGATCACCTCGTAGAGCATATGAGGTTTCTACAAGGCGTTCGGTTGCATCTAATAAATTTGTTATGGCTTGATCTAAAGCAATATGCTTAGCATAACTGCTAACACCGGTTACATGCCAATGAAAAAGTTTTAAACTGTTATTGTAGGAAAACAAGAGACCTAAGAAAGTAGCAATTTCAGCATTTGTAGATACAACTGGTTCTTTAACTGATAGCGTTGTCATAATGTTATTGTATTATATATTAACAGTGTAGGATAGAAAATCCATCAATCGCTGTTTGCGACTGATCTGTTATAAATTACCGTTAACATCAAAATCTTTGAAAAAATTGGTGCTGTAAGGCACTTTATAAGAGAAGCTACGAATATTAATACGTTAGTCTCTTAATGTAAGCATATTTCATCGATAATCCATCATGTATTTTAGTGAAATAGTTACATAATTATTGGATTTTTATTCAAATTAACATGTAATGAGTGGCATTGTGTGAAAATGAAAAAACTATACAATTATAAAATAGAATAATGTAACATTAAAATGTATTAATGTGATTATCTTAATATCAGTTCTAACATTAGAGTTATTACGAGAAATGAAAATGAAAACAAATGAAAAACTACAAAGAAGTGTTCAGAATGCAATAAAATGGGAACCTCTGTTGCATGCTGCAGAAATAGGAGTTTCTGTCAAGGATGGTGTAGTTACACTTTCTGGTATTGTGGATAGTTATGCTAAAAAGCTAGAAGCAGAAGAGGCTGCCAAAAAGGTATTGGGAGTAAGAGCAGTGGCACAAAATATCAAAGTAGAGATTAATGATGTATGGAACAAAAATGACACTGAGATTGCAACGACAGTGTTGAACGCACTGAAATTGAGTTTAGATATATCATCTGAAAATATAAATATTGAAGTTGAAAAAGGATATGTTACTCTCAATGGAGAACTACCGTGGTATTACCTAAAAGAGCTAACAGAAAAAACAGTTTCTCAACTCCTTAGTGTGAATGGGGTTGCAAATAAAATAGTTATAGTACCTAATATTAAGAATTTCTTCGAGGAAGAAGCTATAAAGCCTTACTTATCTGAGAATTGGCTTCTTGCTAATTGTGATATAAATATTTCCATAACAAAAAGTCAAGCGACCTTAACAGGCGTAGTAAAATCACTCTATCAAAAAGACTTAGCAGAAAGAATAGTTTGGAATTCTCCGGGTGTCTCATCTGTAAATAATAACATTCACATTCTATAACAGTATCCTGCATCTATTGAAATAAGGTGTGTAAGATTAATAATTCCAGTTATGAAAAAGAAAAAAATTAATAAAATTTTGAAGTCTGCCAAGAAAAAGATTAGAACTCTAATAATGGTACCCAAAGAGGCAACAGATAAAGAGGTGAATGATGCAACATTGAATCTGGATCCAGATAAAAATAGTTGGGGCAGTAGAGGTTAGATTTAATCTTTTATCCTTTGATGCTATTTCTGCAAAAAAAATTAAAGTAAAAACCATGAATAAAAAACAATATTATTATGAGTATAAAAACAATAAATCCCGCAACAAATGAAAATATAAAATCATTTGAAGAAATGTCTGCTAAGGGCATAGATATAGCACTTGAAAACTCTGAAAAAGCTTTTCAAAGTTGGAAAAAGACCTCCTATTGGCAACGTGCTGAATTATTATATAAAGTAGCGCATATTCTACGATCAAGGAAAGATGAGTTTGCTAAGCTAATTACCCTTGAAATGGGTAAACTTATTGGAGAAAGTATTGGAGAAATAGAGTTGAGTGCTGATATCTTTGACTATTATGCCGTGAACGGAGAAAAACTATTAGCTGATAAACCTTTGAATCCTAAATATGGAGAGGCATTCATCCGCTATAGTCCTATTGGAGTATTGCTTGGTGTAGAACCCTGGAATTTTCCATTCTATCAGGTAGCACGATTTGCGGCTCCTAATATAATGATTGGAAACTCAATCTTAGTCAAGCATGCCTCGAATGTACCTCAATGTGGCATCGCCATTAAAAATATTTTTGATGAAGCAGAAGCTCCGGAAGGTTTATACACAAATCTTCTCATTCCGGGTGATAAGATTACAAAGCTTGTTGCCGATACAAGAATAAAAGGAGTTTCACTGACCGGTAGCGAACAAGCAGGTGCAAGTCTGGCTGAAGCTGCTGGAAAGTATATAAAGAAATCGGTTTTAGAGTTAGGAGGTAGCGATCCGTTTATTATCTTGGATGATGCAAATATTGATAAAGCGGTAGAATGGGCTGTCGTGGCTAGGATGAATAACACTGGTCAATGTTGTGTTGCCGGAAAACGCTTTATCATAATGGATAGTGTGTATAACGAGTTTTTCAATAAGTTTAAAGCAAAACTGATGGAATTTGAAGCTGGCGATCCTGTGGATCCGGCTACTAAATTAGGTCCCCTTTCGAGTGAGGGAGCCTTAAAGCTCTTGTTAAATCAAGTACAAAAAGCAATTAAAGGAGGAGCAAAAGTAGAATTAGGAGGGAGACAGATTGATAGACCTGGATTCTATATGGAGCCAACAATTTTGACAAATATTGATAAAAATAATCCGGCTTATAGGGAAGAATTATTCGGACCAGTAGCTTGTATATTTAAAGTTAAAACAGAAGAAGAAGCTATTGCATTGGCAAATGACACACCTTTCGGTTTAGGAGCATCTATTTTTACAAAAAATACAAATCGAGGCAGAAAAATTGCGGATCAAATTGATTCAGGGATGGTATTTATAAACCATCCAACATGGACTAGTCCTGATTTGCCTTTTGGTGGAACTAAGCGATCCGGTTATGGCAGAGAATTATCCGAATTGGGTATTTATGAGTTTGTGAATAAAAAATTGATTCGCACAAGTTTGTTGGAAGATCCGTTCTAATATAGTTATAGTTGGAAGGAAGCATTTTAGAGTTTCTGTCGATGAAAAAAGATTTGAAATAATATTTTGCTTCTCTTCCAATTTTTAGTAAAAATATTCGTATAAATCAATTGTTTATTGCGTTATGAAAAAAACAAGAAAAATTGGTAATTCAAATTTGGGAACATATCCTTTTGTCCTTGGTGGAAATGTCTTTGGATGGACAGCAAATGAGAAAGCATCATTCGAGATACTCGACACATATGTCGATGCCGGTTTCAATTTCATTGATACAGCCGATATATATTCAGTTTGGGTAAAAGGTCATAATGGAGGTGAATCCGAAGCAATTATTGGAAATTGGTTGAAAAAAAATGGGAAAAGAGATAATGTGATGATATCTACTAAAGTAGGTGGAGAAATGTCAGACAGTAAAAAAGGATTGAAGAAAGAATACATAATAAAAGCTGTAGAAGACTCGTTAAAGCGACTCAATACCGACTATATCGATCTTTATTTTACTCATTATGATGATTTATCTACTCCTATTGAGGAAACTTTAGAAGCATATGCGAGCCTAATTGCGGCAGGAAAGATTAGATATATTGGAGCCTCTAATATGAGTTCTGCTCGCATACGTGAATCATTGGAGGTTAGTAAGGTTAACAGTCTACCAGCTTATATATGTTTACAACCACAATATAACCTATATGAAAGGGAAGGCTATGAAAAGGATTATGAACCATTAGCAGAGAAATATGATTTAGGTGTTATTTGTTATTATTCACTAGCCAGTGGCTTTCTGACAGGAAAATACAAATCTGTGGCTGATCTAAAGGATAGCCAGCGAGGTGGTGATATCGAAAAATATTTGAATGATAGGGGTATGCGTATTATTAACGAATTGCAATCCATAGCAGACCAATATAATGCAACTTGTGCTCAAATAGCTCTGGCTTGGCTACAGGCAACTCCATCAATTACCGCACCTATCGCAAGTGCATCGAATAATGTACAGTTAAGCGATATCTTAAAAAGTATAGATATAGATTTGGATGAAAAAGCTAGGCGAAGATTAGATACTGCTTCATCATACAAAATGATTCAAATCTAAATTGAAAAAACGACAATTGAGAGGCGTGTAATTTTAATACGAGTAAGCCTCCGTTATTGATAAATTAATTTAGAGTAATTGTTGGAAAGTTACTCTATTGTAGTTTGGTTGAACCTATAAAAACAATAAATATGTTGAAAAATAATACAAAAGCTCCGGAATTTAGACTGAGCACAGTTTATGAGCAGCAATTATCTATTCAGGAATTGAATGGAAAGAATATAGTTTTGGTATTTTATCCGGCCCAAGAATCGGTATATAGTGATGAACTGACATTGTTCAATGATGCAATAAAGGTGTTTGAAGAGAATAATACTGTGATACTAGGTATTTCGATTGATAGCAGGTATAATCAAATAACTTTTACACAAAAGATGAATCTCCAATTCACTCTTCTTTCCGATTTCGAACCTAAAGGAGCTGTTTCTAAATTGTATGATGTGTATGATCCGATAAATGGTTGTAGCAAAAGAGCTATATATCTGATAGACAATAATGGAGTCATCAGGTGGAGCTACCTTCCTCCTGAGGAAGCAGAGCCTGGTCCTAAATTGGCATTGGATGCATTGGATGAGCTGATTTCGTGCTTTAACTCAAATTGGTATTGAAACTATATATTTTCAAGCTAAAGTGCTATGAAGTTGGCATTTTATTATATATCGCTGATAATGAGTTTATTATTAATAATTATGTTTAAATAAGAAAAAACAAATATCAAGATGAAGACTCTCTTAAGACCATTTATGCTGTTTGTCTTGCTATTTTCATTCTTTAAGCCTGACGTATACGGGCAAGAGAAGAGGATCGTAGAATATGACCTTGTCGTACATGATACCATTGTTAGTTTCACAGGAAAAAAGACAAAAGCTTTAGCTATCAATGGGCAAATACCTGGTCCTATGTTGCGTTTCGTTGAAGGCGATTCAGCTGTAATACGTTTACATAATAAGACTGATGAAGAAACAACCATTCATTGGCATGGTCTGATAGTTCCAGTGGAACATGACGGCGTTCCTTTTCTGACTACTGCACCTACATACCCCGGAGAGTCTCATGTCTATACCTTTCCTATTGTCCAAAACGGAACATATTTTTATCATTCGCATAGTGGTCTGCAACATCAGTTAGGTGTTTATGGACCATTGGTTATAGAAAAACGAGAGGATGACTTAACATTACGTGATGAGGATAAACTGCCCGAACATACCCTTTTATTGAGCGACTGGACCGATGTCAACCCTCATGAAGTTATGCGTTTGCTGATGACCGGTTCCGATTGGGGGAATATTAAGAAAGGAAGTACTCAAAGTTATTGGGAAGCATTACGTGCAGGGCATTTAGGAACAAAGTTTGTCAATGAATGGAAACGCATGTCTTCTATGGATATCAGCGATGTTTATTATGATAAGTTTTTGGTGAATGGGAAAGAAGATATTCTTTTTCCAGATTATAGAGCTGGAGAGAAAGTGAGGCTAAGAATTATTAACGGCTCTGCATCTACGAATTTCTGGATACAATATTCGGGTGGAAAGATGGAGGTAATAGCGAGTGATGGAAAAGATGTCGTACCTGTTCAGGTTGACCGGATATTAATAGCTGTTGCCGAAACATTCGATATTGTGGTTACTGTTCCCGAAAATAGAAGATCTTTTGAACTTTCAGCAACAGCTGAAGATCGGACTGGCTTTGTTCGAGTGTGGTTGGGAGAAGGAGAAAAGCATTTTTTAGCACCGCTACAGAGTCTAAAATATTTTGAAGGAATGAAAAGCATGAATAGTATGATGGATATGAGCGGGAATATGAAACCGATGGATATGAGCTTGAAACAAATAGATAGTTACGAGAATATGTATCCGGAGATTAAGACTCCTAAGGTACACCATCATAACGATCATGATGCCCATAAAGAGCCACAAATAGAATCAATCGTTCGAGGAGAAGAGAATTCCAACATTGAGCCAGATGAATCGGTGACATTAAACTATTCCATGCTTCGCTCTACAATAAAGACAACTCTGCCGGACAATGCTGTTTGGCGTGAACTAAGATTTACTTTAACCGGTAATATGGAACGTTATGTTTGGACGATAGATGACAAAACCATCTCAGAAAGCGATAAAATATTAATCAAAGGAGGTGAGAATATCCGTATCATTTTATTCAATAATTCGATGATGCGTCACCCGATGCATCTACATGGTCATTTCTTCAGAGTTATCAACCAACATAGTGAATATGCTCCTCTCAAGAATGTCATAGATGTTATGCCTATGGAGACAGACACGATAGAGTTTCATGCTTCTGAAGAGAATGGAGACTGGTTCTTTCATTGTCATATTCTTTATCATATGATGTCAGGTATGGGGAAGATATTTGAATATGAAAATTCGAATATAAACTCGCAATTACCTGACAAAGAAGCTGCTTTAAAACAAGTATATGCAGCCGATAAAATGTTTTATCTTACTGCTAAGAATGAATTCTTGTTTAATGGTAATGTGGGGAAGCTTAATTATGAAAATACTCGGTGGGCGATACTGGGAGAATGGAAATTAGGTTATGAAAGGAAATATGGATGGGAGGCTAATCTGAAAGTCGGTCGTTATTTGGATCGTATGCAGTGGTTGATGCCTTATGTCGGTGTTGAATGGTCATATATGAAAGGGGGTTATGAGCTAAATATGTTTGGCCAATGGAAAACGAATAAACGTATTTATGCCGTAGCCGGTATACGTTATATGCTGCCATGGTTTATTTTGGCAGATGCAGGAGTGAATATGTACGGAAAAGCCAGATTACAGCTTGAACGTGAAAATTTAGCATTGACAAGCCGCTTAAGAATGGATTTAATGGCAAATACGGACAAGGAATACCGTGTAGCACTTCATTATCTCATTACTCAACATATTGCTTTAACAGGAAGTTGGAGCAACGAAATGAAGTGGGGAGCAGGAATAAAAATAGTCTATTGATAAAAAAACTCTGTGATTTTGTACTTATATTGAAAAACCTATAATTGATTGAGATATGCGTATTTTTATAACAGGAGGCTCAGGGCTGATAGGCAGCAATTTGATCGAGAGATTGCTTAAACAAGGTCATAAAATAACTCTCTTGACCCGCAATGTAAAGAGGACCACACAAAAATTAGGAAATGAAATAGATTATTGTTCTTCATTGGAGCTTTTGGATACATTGGATGGATACAATGCAGTTATTAATCTGGCAGGAGAGCCAATCATCGGAAGACGTTGGTCAAATAAGCAAAAGATGGAACTATGCAACAGCCGATGGAACATAACAGCTCGTCTGACGGAATTGATTAAAAACAGTAGCAATCCGCCTCAGGTGTTTATTTCGGGGTCGGCTGTTGGCTACTATGGCGTGCAAAGTGGTCAAGTTTTAACAGAAGATATGTTGGCCGAGGATGGGTTTCTTCATCAACTGTGCAAAAAATGGGAGGAGTTGGCGTTGGATGCACAAAGTGAGCGTACACGGGTTTGCATATCGCGAACAGGAATAGTTCTGTCCCCCAAAGGAGGAATGCTACCTATGATGTTACTTCCTTTTCGTATGGGACTTGGGGCAGTATTTGGTAGCGGGCAGCAATATATTTCTTGGATACATATAGAAGATATGCTCGAAGGACTCTGCTTACTATTGGATAGCACCGAGGCACAAGGCATATTTAACTTTACATCTCCTAATCCTGAAAGTAATAGAGTATTCTCGGATAGTCTGTCTGCAGCATTGTCTCGCCCACGTATTTTTCGCATTCCTTCGTTTTTGCTGAAAATGATTCTTGGCGAGGCAGCTACAATGGTTCTTGATGGACAATATGTATTTCCTCAACATCTACAGGAAATGGGATTTCACTTTGCGTTCGAGAAGCTTGAATCAGCATTTCAAAATATATTAATAAATAAAAAGTGATAATAGTTCATTGAACTATATTGAGATTCTTACTTAAACTCCTTCTTCAATTGCTTTACCCATTCTTCAATTCTACCTTTTGTCTTGCTCGATTGATTTTCAACATCAATAACAAGCCCTAAAAATTTACCATCTCGATATGCTTTTGATCTGGTATATTTGTAACCTTCAGGAGATGTGAGACCAAATATTTGTGCACCAACGGATTCAAATAATTGAGCAAGAAGACCTACACCATCAGCAAAGTTCTCATGATATTTTACCTGATCACCAAGCCCGAAAATTGCTACTTTTTTATCTTTCATATCCAAATCTTCAAGGGCAGGAACCAGCTCTGTCCAATAGTCAGGGAGTTCGCCATCGAACCAAGTAGATGATCCTAGAATTATATATTTATAGGATTTAAAATCATCTATCCACGCCGTTTCTACTGCTACTAACTCGACCTCAGCTTCACCATAAGCCATTTGAATTTTTTTAGCCAATTTGCTCGTTTTCACTGTTCCCGAACCATAAAATAATCCTATACTTTTCATCTTATTTTTTATTTAATTATTCAATATTGAAGTAATGTTTTAGCAGCTTCATAGATTTTATCCTTACTAGGCAATATAGCTTGCTCTAATATAGGGCTGAATCCTACAGGAGTAAACGTAGCACCAACACGTTGAATTGGAGCATCTAGATAATGAAAACATTCCGTACCAATTATAGCAGCTAATTCAGCACCAAAGCCAGACATCACTTTATCTTCGTGTACTACTAATACTTTACTTGTCTTTTTCACCGATTCGAAAATAGTTTCTTTATCGAGTGGTATTATCGACCGAATATCTATAACCTCCACATCCCATCCATCACTATCAGATAACATATCAGCGGCTTCCAGGCTCAAATGAGTTGTGTTGCCATAAGTAACAATGGTTAAGTCCTTTCCTGCTCTTCGAATTCGAGCCTTTCCGAATGGTACTTCAAAGTCGTCAGGAACAACTGTTCCTGCTGCCACAGCATTATACAATCCTTTAGGTTCCATAAACAGCGTAAGTCCAGCCGAACGTATGCTTGTACGCAAAAGTCCTGCAGCATCATCAGCAAATGAAGGATATACAATACGTGCTCCGGGAAGTGTAGACAAAGCACCCTCCAAGTTTTGAGAGTGATATATACCTCCTCCGATATAGCCTCCAGATGCCAGACGTATGGTAATGTTAGGAGAAAATTTCCCGTTCGAGCGCCAGTAATCATGAGTTGAGTCTACATATTGTTCCAAAGCAGGCCAAAAATAATCAGCAAATTGAGCACCTCCTATTACAATACGTATTTTCGGATCGAAACGACTCATCCCATTGGCAGTAGCAACAATATAGTCTTCAGCAATAGGTGCATTAAATATACGTTTAGTTCCAAATTCGAGTTGCATTCCCTTCGTGACATTAAAAACACCTCCTTTATCCTTGTTAGCAACATCCTGTCCCCATAGGAATGTATCAGGATTGTGTCTAAATTCAGCTAACAAAGTTTCGTTGAGGGCTGTAACCAGGCTCTTCTTTTCTCCTTCTTCGCTGTGTACACCATTTTTATAGACTTGAGGATGATAGGGTTCGGGAACAACAAAGTCAAAAATAGTCTTTGGATCGGGATCGGGGGCAACAATCACTTTACGATGAGCCTCGTTTAACTCTTTTTTCGCATCGGATTCTATTTTAAGCAGTTCTTCGTCAGTAAACCGTTTGTAACGCAGCAACATGCGTCGGAATTTACCCATAGGATCTGCAGCTTGTGTATACATTAATTCATTTTCATCTCTATATAATGTCTGTTTATCGGAGTTGGAATGAGAACCTATACGCACACAATTTGCTTGTACAATAACCGGACAGCCTGTCTCAATGGCATATTCCCGAGCCTCGGTCATAGCATTCATCGATTCAAAAACATCTCGTCCATTGCAATAGATGATTTTTAAATTTTTGATACCTACGAAGTTTTCTGCTACCTTTCTATTGGCCGTTTGCACTTCTTTGGGTACTGATATTCCATAGCCGTTGTCTTGTATGACGAATATGACAGGCAATTGCTCTCTGCTGGCACCATTGATGGCTTCGTATACATAACCTTCTGATGTGGCAGCTTCACCGGTGCTTGATATTGCTACAGCTTTTTTTCCATAATATTTTATAGCCCGTGCTACACCTACTGCTTGAGATGAATGATTGCCTGTAGCAGATGATACATTCTGAATATTCCATTCAGGTTTTGCAAAATGGTTGGACATATGGCGTCCACCGCTGGCCACGTCAGTGGCTTTTGATATACCATTCAATAGAATCTCTTCTACAGTCAAGCCTGCTGATAGAGCTGTCAGCATATCACGATAATAGGGAAACAGAAAATCTACATTACGCTGAAATACTTGCCCTATAGCTAACTGTATCCCATCGTGTCCAGAGTAGGGTGCATGGTATGACCACCCTAACGATTGCAATAAATAATCCGGTGCTTTTTTATCAATTGCACTACCTAATGATATGAGGAAAAACCATTTTTGCAGGATTTCCTTTTCTGTCGTTTTTATACTATATTTTTTCATTATTGCCTTATTTTAATAGATAACTTACATGAGTCTGCAAACTTAGATTTGCCAATTTTCAAGAAGATCGCCTATCCGACGAACAAATGCACCTCCAAGTGCACCATCTATAATCCGATGATCGTAGGAAAGTGATAAATACATTTTGTGTCGTATGGCAATAACATCTCCGTCCTCGGTACTTATTACTGCTGGTTTCTTCTCAATATATCCTACTCCGAGAATAGCAACTTCGGGTTGATTAATGATTGGAGTACCCATTATATTTTTGAATGATCCAAAATTGGTTATTGTAAATGTGCCACCTTGCATTTCGTCCAGTTTCAGTTTCTTAGTGCGCGCTTTATCCGCCAAACTGTGTATTGCCTGCGCAAGTCCACTTATATTTAGTCTATCTGCATTTCTTATAACCGGCACAATAAGATTCCACCCGTCCAGGGCTACTGCGATACCTATGTTAATGTCTTTTTTACGAATAATTTGTTTTCCATTTACCGAAGCATTGACTTCTGGGAATTCGACAAGAGCTTTTGCTGTAGCCTCTACAATAGCCGGCATGTAAGTAAGAGGAATACCTTCCCGAGTCATAAAACTGTCTTTATTCTTGGTTCTCCACTTCACCAGTTTGGTGACATCTATCTCCACAATGGTAGTTACATGCGCCGAGGTTTGCACAGACTCAACCATACGTTCCGCAGTAATGCTACGAATTGTATCCATTGAAAGGATTGTATCTTCTGCTGATTGAGGAAGAGGTGTAGTGATTGCTTTTTCTGTTTTTTGCACTTCTTCTTTTGCAGTAGGAGCGGATGATATCGGTTGAGGTCTAATTCCTTTTTCTTTTCTACTAATATAATTTGTGATATCGGTTTTGCTCACTCGCCCTTTATATCCAGTGCCCTCAATGGAGTTCAACTCATCGGACGTGATGCTGGCCCCTTTGGCTAGTTGCAATACGATAGGAGAAAACCATTTTTCCTCATCTTCTTTGACTAATTTAGGAGTCTGCTCATCCAGAGAAGTGGTCAAATCTTGTTCTTTTTGTACTACAACCTCAGCAGACGGGATTGCTTCTTTTTCTTCTGTGATTCCACTTGTTCCCTCGCCAGAGGTTTCTCCGTCTAGTTCTATGATGGCAACAACTGTACCTATGGGAACGGTATCGCCTTCCTTATATAAAATTTCGATAACTTTACCCGCTACAGGCGAGGGTATTTCAGAGCTAACCTTAGCTGTTTCTACTTCAAAGAGTATATCGTCTTCGTTAATTACATCTCCGACTTGTACAGACCATGAAGTGATTTTACCTTCGGTAATACTTTCTGCCAATTTAGGCATCTTTATTTCAAATCTAGACATATCTTGTTGTTTTTGTGAAAGTTCCAGTCTATTGTCGAGTATTTCTCGTTAGCTAATTTTTCAATTGCAGCTCGATCGCTGTTTGTGAAAGTATAGATGGAACTTAGATTGTTATTATTTAAGAAGAACTCTTTTATTATTATTTTAAATTCACTGATAGATAGAGGTACAGGTATATTATCTTTAATATTCGTAACTGAACTTCTGATAGACTTCACATATTTTTCATCAGTTAAAGACCTCTCGCTACTTTGCAATGCTACATTCAAATTATCTAAGTTCGACTCGAAAAGTAATGTTGCATGAAATATTGCTCTACCTCGATGTATGCATTGAGCACTACCTGAGATCTTTAACCCATTAATAGTTAGCCCTTGTCTATGATCGGCAATCGCATTGACTCCTATCGTGTTCAGCAACTCTTGTATCTTCTTAGTATACTTCATAAAATCTATTTCTTTGCTGCTTTGAAAAAATGTAATGTTCAAATTTCCTAAATCATGATAAACAGCTCCACCACCCGAAAGACGACGTACGACCTTTAGTCTTTTTTCTTTTACAAACTCTTCATTTATCTCACTTTCCAGATGTTGATTCTTTCCGATAATGATGGATGGTTCGTTCTGCCACAGCATAATAATATCTTCATTCATATACTTCAATAGATATTCCTCAGCTGATAAGTTGAAATAAGGAGAAATGCTGGTGTTATTAATGAACAACATTACGAGAATAATACTTCATGAAACATTTCACCGACTGTTGGATGAGGAAATATCTGCTTCTGAAATTCTTCTACAGTAAATCCCTTTTCTATAGCAATGCTGGCTATAACGATCAGTTCAGATGCAGGGTTACCCAACGCATGACAGCCTATAATTCGCCTATCTTGATCTACCAAAAGTTTTAAAATACCATTTTTGCTGTCATTTTCGGCAACAAACCGTCCCGAATATGCCATGGGTAATTTCAGTACCTGAAAATATATGTTATCAGCTAATAATTCTTCTTCTGTTTTACCTACTCCTGCTAGTTCAGGATTGGTATAGACAACACTGGGTACAGAATTGTAATTCATTTTGTCTTTTTGTCCTAAAATATGATTGATCGCAACCTCTCCTTCACGAATAGCTGTATGTGCCAATTGCGAATATCCTGTAATATCGCCACAAGCATAAACTTGGGGATGGCTTGTCTGCATCTGTTCATTTACCTCTATTCCTCCTTTATTAAGTCTTAAGTTTATACTTTCCAGTCCGCTTTGTTGTGTTACCGCTTTTCGTCCAATACTAACAAGAATTTGATTGGTTGGTATCTTCTCGGTCTTGCCTTTATATTCAACAATAACCTCCTTGGTTGTTATTTCTACAACTTTGGTGTTGAGTCTAAAATCTACGCCCCGTTTGGCATATTCTTTACGGAGCAGGGCAGACAATTCTCTGTCCATTGTACTTAATATCTCGGGCAACATCTCAATAACAACAACTTTTACTCCCATACTATTGAAAAATGAGGCAAATTCAATACCGATGACACCACCACCTATTACGGTGAGATCTTTAGGCAATTGAGTTATTTCGAGCGCTTCTTTAGATGTCCAATAGTTTACTTCGGATAATCCTTTTATATTTGGAATAATAGTTTCGGAACCCATGCACAGAAGAATATACTTAACATTATATTCTTCTCCATTACATGACACTACTAGGTTGTTTTCCTTTTCTCCTGATACAATAGCCTTCCCCTTTACGACTATGACACCCATCGATTTTAGTTTCATAGCAACGCCTGAAGTAAGAGTTTGAACAGTCTTATTCTTTCGCTCAATCATTTTTTTTATATCTGCTTGAGGCTTGAGTTCTCCATTAATCCCATAATGGGAGGCATTATTGATATTGTAGAGTATTTTTGCTGAGTATAGAAGAGCTTTGGTTGGAATACAACCCTCATTGAGGCATACTCCTCCTAAATCTTTCATCTCGAAAAGAATGGTCTTTAGTCCGTTGGCTACTGCTCTTTCTGCAGCGTTGTACCCGGCAGGACCTCCTCCAATTATAGCTATATCGTATTTCATAAGGCATTAAAGATTTTTTGTGTAAAATATATAGGTGTCAAGCTTGTTTATAAGCTTATTAGATGAATAATAAGAGTATATCTATTTATAAATAAAACATCTAGATATCTCTAATGGTTCTCTAAAAGACCGTCATTATCTAACGAGCGATTATTGAGTCCAACCATATTTTCAGGATTCACCCATTGGTCGTATTCCTCTGCTGTGAGATATTTAGATTCTATAGCAGCCTGTCTTAGTGTTTTATTTTCGTTATAAGCTATTTGAGCAATTTGGGCTGCCTTATGGTAACCTATTTTAGGATTAAGGGCAGTTACAAGCATTAAAGAATTGTCAAGATTTTCTTTTATTCTTTCATATGCCGGTTCGATACCAATTGCACAATTATTATTAAAACTGATGCACCCTTCTCCTATAAGCCGTGCACTATGAAGGAAGTTATAGATAATCATAGGTTTAAACACATTCAACTCAAACTGACCTGATAGTCCTCCAACTGAGATAGCAACATCATTTCCTATCACCTGAGCTGCAATCATAGTTAATGCTTCGCATTGTGTTGGATTTACCTTGCCGGGCATGATGGAAGATCCTGGTTCATTAGAGGGTATCCGTATTTCCCCTATACCACTACGAGGGCCAGAACTAAGCATACGTATATCATTGGCTATTTTCATCAGACTGACTGCTATGGCTTTGAGTGCACTATGAGATTCTACTATTGCATCATGTGTTGCTAAGGCTTCAAATTTATTTGGAGCTGTCGTAAACGGTAGTCCTGTAAGTAAAGCTATTTTCTTAGCTACATTTTCAGCATAATAACTAGGCGTATTTATCCCCGTTCCTACGGCAGTACCACCTAAGGCCAACTCGCTCAAATGATGCAATGTGTGTTTTATATTTATTAATCCATGACGAAGCTGTGCTTCATAACCACTAAATACTTGTCCTAATGTGATCGGAGTTGCATCCATGAAATGTGTGCGTCCGGTTTTTATTACATATAAATAGCGTTTGGATTTTTCGTTTAGTGTATTTCTTAGTTTTTCAATTCCGGGGATAGTTATCTCTGTAAGAATCTTGTATGCTGCAATATGCATTGCAGTTGGAAATGTATCATTGGATGATTGTGATTTATTTACATCATCATTCGGTGATAGATATTTTTTCTCATCACTCAATTTTCCTCCTGATAGTATTTGTGCACTATTGCTTATCACCTCATTAATATTCATATTTGTCTGGGTTCCACTACCGGTCTGCCAAACAACCAATGGGAAGGAATCATCCAATTTGCCTTCTAGTATTTCATCACAGACTTTGCAAATAAGAATGCTTTTATCTTCCGCTAACACTCCTGCTTCAAAATTTGTTATGGCTGCTGCCTTTTTCAAATGCGCAAATGCATGTATGATTTCGATAGGCATTCGGTTAATATCTTGGGCTATCTTGAAATTATTAATACTTCTTTGTGTTTGCGCTCCATAATAAGCAGATATAGGAACTTTCACTTCTCCCATTGAATCTTTTTCTATTCGGTATTGCATATTCTTGTCATTTTTTTTAATAAAATATATGATATGTGAGCTCTATAAGGAAGAGCTTTTGCTGCAATACATTTAAAATATATAGAAGTACTACAGTTAAATCTTTAAGGTAATCATAACGTTAGCATTATTTATTACATAATTATATTTAACTGTTGCATTGTTATTGGATTTTACTTTGTCTGAAATTTGCATACATTCAAACTAAAGTTTACTATTTATGATTAGGTGTTTTGTTTTTCAAAAGACGAAAACTTGCTCATCCACAAGGTGTCACCTACTAGAACTTTTATTCTGATAACTTGTGTGTGCAGTAGAAAGGGAAAATTTACAATATCTAGCTATGTAGATAATGATGAAGTTGTGAAGTGTAGTCTTCTTCCTCTTGAGGGTATAGAAAACCTATTCAAGATTGAAGTTGAATGCTCTGGAAGAGTTGATATCGTGTTTTAAATCAGATTAGTATTAATACTGGTTTCGTTTGAGGCTATTAAGCTTCATCACGACTTTTTCTTGCTTTCTCTTCTCTCTTTTCAGCCTTGTCTGCTCTCTTCTCTTTTAGTGTTTTCTGAGGAGCCTTTTTACCAGATTTATCGTTTTTGCTATCCTGTGATTTTGACATGTCTTTACAATTTTAACATATAAATATGAACATTACTAGTCCTAGCATACAAGGTATGAAAATAAATTGCTGTCTTATTTAAAATCAAATAATTATGCAATTATTATAAAACAGCAAGTAATAATCGTCTTTATTTTATCATTAATTTCTGAAGGAATAGAAGAGTTTGTTTTTGTGTTGGCAAATTGTAGATGGCAGCATTTGAACTCTGTCCCACCTTTATTGTAATGGCTTCTTGAGGCAATGCCATAAACATCTCTTCGTCTGTGGTATCGTCTCCTATAGCCATAATAAAATCATAATTCCCCTTGTCAATTAATCTATTGGCTTCTGACCCTTTACTGATATCGCCGGACTTTACTTCCACTATTTTATTTCCTTTCATTATCTGAAGATTATGGCGAGCACAAGGATTGAGTAAAGCATTAATAAGTTGCGTAACTCGCAAATCGGCTAACCAAACGTCAACATTTCTATAATGCCATACAAGAGCTGTATCTTTCATCTCCAGTTTCGATTTTGGAGTTCTCTTTACTGTTTGCTTTATAATGTTAAGTATCTCTTCATCCCATTCTTGGTTCTGAGACATTTGATGCCAAATACCATCTTCTTTATAAAAAGCACCATGTTCGGCTGCTAATCCTATGGGTAAATCTCCTAACCATTTGTCTAGAGTCTGTTTGTTGCGTCCACTGCTTATTACAACATGGTTCCGTGAATCAGAGCTCAATTCTTCCAGTATTTTGAGCAAATTGGGCGTTGGGTATGCTTGCATGGGTTCTTTATAAAATGGGGCTAAAGTCCCATCATAATCAAGAATTATAAGTCTATTTTTAGTTTTATCGTATGCTTGTTTTATTATTTCAAAGTTGTCTTTTTCGACTATTTTCTGTTGCAATGCATCATTTTTTTCTTTTATACTTGTCAGCTCTTCAATAAAATCTTTAGCCCATTGCTTAACTGTTTGTGTCGATATGATTTCTTGCATAGCTGCAATAGCTTCCAATTGATCAGCAATAGGCATTTCCAATGCTTGTAATATCGCTTTCTCTATTTCTTTCGTATCAGTTGGATTCACAATAATTGCATCCGATAGTTCAATGGAAGCTCCAGCCATTTCGCTCAGAATTAGTACACCAGATTCATTCTCTCTCTTGGTTGCTATATATTCTTTGGCTACTAGATTCATTCCGTCTCGAAGAGGAGTAACTAAGGCTATATCGGCTATATGATAAAGTGCTGCCAACTCTTCTGAGTTGAATGCTTGGTAAAAATAGTATACCGGAGTCCAGTCTATACTTGAATATTTACCATTGATAGCTCCAACCTTCATATCTATTTCATTTTTCAACTCTGTATAGATATCTACATTATCACGTGAAGGAGCAACGACCATTACTAATGAGACCTGACCTAGATATTCTGGATTATTTTCCAGAAACTCTTCGAAAGCCTTTAGGCGTATGATAATTCCCTTACTATAGTCCAACCGATCAACGGATAAAATAAGTTTGCCACTCCCAAAACTAGCTCTCAATTCTTCGGCATTCTTCTTTATGGCGGGATCTAATAAAGCGTTGTGGTACGTATCGTAGTTGATCCCCATAGGGAAAGCATCTACATCTACTACGCGTCTGTCCATCTGTATTTCATCCAATTTACAATCCAATTTCAATACCCTATAAACTGCACTAATAAAGTGCCTCATATAACTGTGTGTATGAAATGCGACTAAGTCAGCTCCAAGCAAACCGTTCAATAAGTCAGCTCGTTCTGGTATGCCACGAAATAATTCATAGGAAGGGAAAGGGATATGATGAAAATAACCAATACTGATATCGGATACTTGGTCCCGAATCATTTGAGGAAGTAACATCAACTGATAATCCTGTATCCATACAATATCTTCGGGCTCGATTATCTCTAAGGCTGCTTTGCAAAATAGGGTATTTACCTCTTTGTAGGCTTCCCAATATTTATTTTCATAATGTATATAGCTGGAAAAATAATGGCAGAGTGGCCAAAGTACACTATTGCTAAATCCTTCGTAATAGTCCTCAATTTGTTCCGGAGACAAATATACCGGATGAAAATTCTGTTCTTGAAGTTGTCTATTTATTATTTCTTTTTCATTGCCCTCTTCAAGATACATTCCAGGCCAGCCGACCCAGTGTTTATCAATTTTAGTTTCTAATGAATCGAGTCCGGTTGACAATCCACCGGGACTAGGAATTACTTTGTGATTATTGTCGTCTCCGACTATTTTCAGAGGTAATCTGTTTGATATGATTATAAGCTTCATTCGTTTAATTTGGAATTTGAAAATTCTGATATATTTCTGTCAATATATATCGTTTGAGAGGCAAGAGAAGAATAGCATTCTAGATGTGAATTAATACTAAATAGTAGGAGCTAATAGTATATTTGACTCAAACAAAGACTATATTGTATGCAATATACGCAAAAAAAATAAAAGGAGAAAATATAATATGGATAATCTAAATTACGGAGTTATAGGAAATTGTAAATCGGCAGCTTTAATTTCGGAACAAGGAAGTATCGATTGGCTGTGCATACCTAACTTTGATTCGCCATCAGTATTTTCTAAAATTTTAGATAAAAAATCGGGTGGAAGCTTTGCTTTTATTGTGTCAGAAGATTACACCTGTTCTCAAAGGTATTTGAAAGGGACAAATATATTATGTACGCAATTTACTTCCGAGGAAGGAAGTTTCGAGATCCTTGATTTCATGCCCAGATACAGAACGTTGCAAATGGACCATTTTTTTCCTGCAGAGGTTTATCGCTACATCCGACCGCTGAAAGGTATACCCCGCTTTCGAATAAAATATGAGCCTGTAATGAACTATGCGAAAGAAATGGCTACACATCGTGAATTCCAAGACTATATAAAAACTTCATCATGTGAGAATGTGGATGATAATGTGTATTTGTATTCGAGTCTCAATTTCGGAAGCATACTAAACTCTGAAGAAATAATTCTAGAAAAAGAGGAATATCTAGTGCTTTCGTATGGACAAAAACTTATATCTATAGACATTGATCGAGTCTATCTGGAGTATCAGCGTACGAAGGTGTATTGGCTGAACTGGAATAATCGTTCTCGTAAATTCATCAAATATAATGATGTGATATCCCGTAGTTTATTAATCTTAAAATTGATGTCATATCAGGACTCAGGTGCTGTTATTGCTGCAGTTACCACCAGTATACCCGAAACAATAGGAGAGGTGCGTAACTGGGACTATCGTTTTTGTTGGATCAGGGATGCGTCGATGTCAATTGAAACATTATTAAAGATGGGACATCTTTTTGCCGCCAAGCGATTTATGGGATTTGTCAAAAGAATACTGAAATCAAAAACAGATTCTTTTCAAATCATGTATGCCATTGATGGTAGCCGCACGCTTAAAGAAGAAATATTGGATCATTTACCCGGATATGAAAACTCACAGCCGGTGAGAATTGGGAATGCAGCATACAATCAGCGTCAAAATGATTCATTAGGTTATCTGATGAATGTGATATATAATTACTACATGCATTTTCCCGGAACATTGGACGAGATAGAAGAAATGTGGGAAATAGTAAAAAACATCGTTAAAACGGTATCTGCAGAATGGAGAAATACAGATCAGAGTATCTGGGAATTTCGAAATACAGAGAAACATTTTGTGTTTTCAAAAGTGATGTGTTGGGTAGCTTTGGACAGAGCTGTAAGCATAGCTACTTTTCTAGGTAAATCTGAATACGAGTTAGAATGGAGGAATCTAGCCGACGAAATCAAGAATGATGTATTAACCAACGGATGGAATGAAGAAATACAGAGTTTCACGCAAGCCTATGATAATACAGATATGGACTCGTCTCTATTATTGATGGAGCAATATGGATTTATTGACGCTAGCGATGAGCGATTTGTGAAAACTGTGAAACGAATTAAGGAAGAATTATTTCACAAGGACCTGATGTATAGATATAAGACCAGTGACGATTTTGGTTTGCCTTCTTCATCATTTACGATATGTACATTTTGGTTGATTCGTGCTGTATTCGTTATAGGGCAGAAAGACGAAGCACAAGAGATATTTGAACAGTTACTTACTTGTTCGAATCATCTCGGGCTATTCAGCGAAGATCTGGACTTTGATACAAAAAGACAGTTAGGTAATTTCCCTCAAGCATATTCTCACTTGGCACTTATAAATACAGCTACGTTGTTTTCAGAAGAAAAAAGATTCTCGAAATTTGTAAGACCATGAATGAGAGATTAACATTATTATTTCTATTGAAATAATAATGCACTCTTATGGACTTTTTCATGAAGTTCGCCTAGAAAAGTAGTCCTCCCTTCCATGTAATGAAAAAGTTTGCATATTTAGGGCAGGTTCCCATAATCGTACTCATTAAAGTTTCTTTCGTTCTATCTATTCTTCACTTTTTTATTTTCTAAATTTGTTTTTCCTCTTTCTGACCTCTTCCTCTCTTTGTTTTTCCTTAGCAAAATTCCCAGCATCGTAATCTGTACTGTGCTGCTCGAAAAATGAAGGAAATAAGGAAGTAATAAAATCCGCATCAGATTCAATTTGGTTTTCCATTGGTTCTACTTCCAAAGTAGGATTCCTATTTCTCTCGGCAAACTTTTCATGAAATACGTTTGCAGAAAACTCTTTACCCAATCGTGAGCCATTAAGAATCGTCTTGTTTTGATAATTTATAAAGCTAACGCCATAGATTCGCCCATCTTCATTCTGCCGGAATATCGGCTCTATGTTTTTCTCTTTCAACAGCAAGCAGAACTCATCTATTGACCCTGATTGCAGTATCGCTTTTGTTAGTATGGGTTTGAGGCATTCTTTTGTCTTGTTGTCTTGTATTTGCTGCTTCGACTTCTCGAAGTGCTTTTCCAAAGCTTGCATACTCTGAACTTTTCCATAGAGTGAAGACTTAAAAGGAGTACCGATCTTTTCTTTTATCATTGTTACTGGATTATCTGTTAAAGCTGAATACACAAGCCCATGATAAGGTTTGCTGTTTTTCAAGCCTTTGACTTCTTCCACACTTACATTCATCTTTTCTAAAAGTGTTCGAAATTCGCCAACGGATTGAAATTTGTAGTTATTCAATATAGCTTTAGCGATATTACCCACTTGTTGTTTTACATTGCCTTCTTTGTAATTGAGCAGTTTAATAGGGATGTTGTTGACTTGCTGTTCCTGCTTAGTTGCCGGATGAAGATTGAACTCTTTCTCTATTTGCCTACATATTTTCATCGAACGCATATTCTCAAAGTTGGAATCCAACTTCTTGCCTGTTTCATCTACTCGGATAGATACAATATGTAAATGAGTTCTTGAGATATCCGTATGCTTAAACACTACATAAGGCTGATTGCCGTACCCCATATCTACCATATAGCGGTCAGCTATATCTTTGTGCTGTTCATTAGTGAGTGCGTCTTTTGGACTCGGATTTAACGACACATGGAAGATCGGCTTTTCGGTTCTTTTATTCGCTATCAGGTAAGGCTCAAAAGATTTGATTGTCGTCTGCATGGAGAATGAACCGTCTGTTCTTTCATATACGTTTTTAGAAGAAAGCAGTTTTGCTTCCTCCTTATCTACTTTATTTTTGTTGTACAAAAGTGTACCAAAGAGGGATGTATTCGAGCTTATTTTTGCAACCATTTTGCCTCCAGTATTTGTAGCTGTTGTTCTATTTCTTTGTAGGTGTGTACCAGCTCGATCATGGCTTTCTCCAGTTTGTAGAGATAAGCCAATGCTTTTCGTTCACCTAATTGTTCTTTTAGCAAGCGTAAAACCTGATTGTAATTATTCCCGACTCCTCTCATTTGACTCCTGATTTGAGATAATTTGATGACATAATCACTGATTTTTTTGTCAACCTCTATAATCTTCAAGGGAGTATTCAGAACTTTATCTTTGATAAAATGGCCTCTGTATTTGAAGCCTGATAAGTCGAACAAGGTTTCAAATTTGCAGTGATCCGTTTCGTTCAAACGGATATCATAGCGGTAGATGGCTGGGGTAGCCTTGGGTTTCCTGCCAGCTTTGGACTTTCGTCCGGTATTCTGTTTTTCTTTTTTCATTGTGAAAAGTCTTTAAGTTTTTATTCTATAGAAAACTTATCATTCGGACGGCGACTTGGGAGCTGTCCTTCCCCGAATCGGCAGATGAGTGGGCGAGTTATTTTGAGTGGCTGGAATTTATTTCCGGTGGCTCAAAATACAACTCGCCTTAGACCAGTGTCTAAGAAAATCCGCTGTAAGGCGGATTCATTAAATGTAGAGATTGAGTCGCACATAACAATCAATCGCCTTCTTCAGGATCTTCATCAATATCCTCGTTGTCCTTTGAATAATCTGAACCGTTCAAGAATCTATTGTCGGCTTCCTCTTTCAGTTGGGTTAGAAGTGCTCCATAGGTTTCAATATGATGATCCAGAATCCGGTCAGCTAAAGAAGATAAGCTGGTATAATGCTCGAATCGGAATAAAGCAGCTATCCTTTTTAATCTTCTGTGTACTTCGGGACTGACATAGATTGCTGAACGTCCCCGAATACGCTTATCCCGACAGAATAGAGTGATGTATTTCTCTTTGGAAATCTTTTTATGTTTCATTGTTTAATGAATTAATGAGTGAATAAATGATGGATTTATTGATTCCTCTACTTCATTCATTTCTGAAATGAGGATCTGAATAAGCCAAGAGTCATCCCTAAGAAACAAATAAGATTTTAGAATCAGGTCATCAATGTATTATCAGGGATTCTTATTCACTGTTCTGCTGCACTACTCATTTTCAATCGTATAGCAAAGAGGATTGGAGTGCCGGATTCTGCTGTACGGATAATTCCCAATTGATACAGAAGTATATCTCAAATAGGAATGTATAGAGTGAACAGAATAATGATGGACTTTGTGAATGCAGTATCAAAATAAATATTGAAGCCTGTTTTAATTTCAAATTGATTGAATAAAAGAAATAGCACTGACGCCGGACATAAGCAGACACAAGCTTCCAGTTACTAAAAATAAGGGAATACTGTGAAAATTAATCTATTTATTTGCAGACGGATAAAAGAATAACCGATTGATTTATAAAATAATGGAATTGAAAATTATTGAAGGGAAAACCTTAGACAAGATAAAGGGGCGTATAAAGCATTTGCTTGAAAAGAGCAGAGGTTTGGCTCGTTATCGCAATAGGGAAGAATGGCTGGATAATCAGGATGTTTGTCAACTACTGAATATCTCTCTTCGTACCTTGCAAAGTTATCGGGATAGAGGAATCCTTGCGTATTCGATGATAGGGCATAAGTGTTATTACAAGACAAGTGATGTGTGCGCTTTTATTGAGAAGTCTAAAAAAGATAATCCAAAAATATAAGTGTGAAAATATGGAATCGAATGATTTTCTAAGCTCCAATTCGGAAGAGATAAAAGAACTACTGGCTGCTCTTGATGAAGTCGCTTATAATCTGGATGCAGGCTTGGATTGTTTATCTTCTTCTCACAGTCAAGAACGTTACCTGAACAACAATCAGGTCTGTGAGATGCTCCATCTAAGCCAGCGCACTTTGCAGGATTACAGGGACAAGGGAAGAATTGCTTTCTACAAACTGGAAGGTAAGATTCTCTACAAATTATCGGATATAGAAAAAATGCTGGAGGATAACTATTACAAAGCATGGGGGCAAGACTAACTGACACAGCCTAATCTCACTCCCACACAAAACCAATAAATATTATTTTCCTTTTTTTATTTTCTGATAACCTCCCCCTTACAGGAAGTGGAATGAATTAGACAAACTTTTCGATTAGAAATCCGCAAGGACTAGAGTTTGGCGTTTTATTCGCTTCCTGTTCTTTTGTGAGAAGAGAAGAAAAAATATTCCCTGTCAATTTCAGATATACTCTAGATTGCAAACTTCTGCTTTAAAGTTTGCATTTCATCGGAGATAGTTTGGTCAAGTACCTTTGCGTATATTTTAGTCGTTCTGATATCTGTATGTCCCAGCATCTTGGCTATAGATTCCATAGAAACCTTGTTCGCCAAAGTCAAACAAGCGAAGCTATGACGTGCGACGTGAGTGCTAAGAGTTTTTTGAATACCACACATTTCACCCACTTCTTTGAGATATCCGTTCATCTTCTGATTAGATGGGACAGGTAACAAACAGCCCTTTCGCAGACATTCGGGATGATTCTTGTATTTTTCCAATATCTGTTTGGGAATATCCAGTAAAGGAATATTACACATATTGCTGGTTTTCTCTCTGGGCTTGCGAATCCAATACTCACCGTTGTTATCGCAAAAAATATGCTCTGCCCTAAGATGTTGTACATCGGTAAATGCAAGGCCGCTGAAGCAACAAAACACAAAGATATCACGAACAACTTCAAGCCTAGCAATAGCAAATTCTTTCTCTAAAAGTAGGCGTATTTCTTCTTCGATAAGAAATTCGCGGTTGGTCGGGGTATACTTAAACTGGATATCGAAGAAAGGATCGGTGTCCATCCATTTATTAGCCAAAGCTATCCGAGTGATACGTTTCAGGTTTTTGAGGTATTTGACAGTTGCATTCTGTGCACAAGATTTCTCTGTTTTTATAAAATGTTCAAAGCCTGTGATAAAAGCTTGATCCAATTCACGGATAGGAATATCAGAGATGCGATAATCTTTCTTCATATACTCTGAAAGATAGGTAACAGTTCGTTCATAACGAAGGACAGTCCCCAGTACATAGTCTTTGCCTAATAGATCCCTGCATTTTTTATTATGCTCGTTAAATACTTCCAGCAACATCTTCGGCTTATTGTTTTCTCCATAATACTGCTGTTTGATAATCTCGGCTGTAATCGGTTTTCCATCCATCTCCAGCTCGCGGTGTATTTGTAGAATCCGAGTGCGAACCGTGTCAATATAATGATTCAATTCCTGAGACTGTCGGTCTTTACCCACAGCACACTCTTTTTTGTTATTCCACTTACGGATATTAACACTCCGTTTGATCTGCACTTCTGCCCGCTGTCCGTTCACTGTAATACGGAGACATACAGGTGCTTCTCCGTTCTTTAATAGCTTTGATTTCTTGATAAAAAACAACACTGAAAAATAATTCCGTTTCATACGCATTTAATTTGATTTAAAATTAGTTTTAATAATTCGAAATCAACCTATGCAAAACGCAGTGAATCAATGAGTAAAACTCTATAAGGTGGACAATGCAGCATAAAAATAAAGTCCACCTTTTTCACCACCGTTAAGGTGCATTATTATGCTGTGTTTGGCAGGTGTGTAAAAAAGAAAAACTCCTAAAATCGATTGATTATTAGGAGTTTGCTGTATTCTTCTCTTCTGAAGTGTGACCCCGGAGGGACTCGAA
>ENA-UOOK01000023-UOOK01000023.1-fermentation-metagenome-genome-assembly--contig:-NODE-23-length-147412-cov-8.848138_pt1 | contig 147412 bp, 152 predicted proteins | sample MGYA00245777_ERZ724023 | MGnify/ENA primary metagenome ERZ724023 (study PRJEB28704, sample SAMN03018312) | fermentation metagenome | biome: anthropogenic terrestrial biome; feature: soil... | reverse complement strand
GCTAAAGCTACGTTGTAGTCTTGGTTTACCAATGCATCAATATAAAACTTACCCATTCCGTTCAGATTGAACATCCTCTCTACAACTAAAGATCCTGAAAATACACTCATAAACCAGCTGATCAATAACGTCACAACTGGTAACAATGCATTCCTCCATGCATGTGAATAAATTACAACTCTTTCCTTTAATCCTTTAGCTCTTGCAGTCTTGATATAATCCATGCTCAATGCATCACCCATAGCAGCTCTTATATAACGTGTAAGTCCACCTAGTGAACCTACTGTCATAACACCTAAAGGTAATGCAAGATGCCATATCTTGTCTTTCAATATTTCCCACCTCGTACCACTGAAATTTGGCGTAACCATTCCACTAACAGGGAACCAGCCTAATTTCACTGCGAATAGAAATATAAATAACAATGCTATAATAAATGTAGGCAAACTATATCCTACAATAGTCAATACTTGTACAGATTTATCAAAAAAAGTATTTCTTTTCACCGCACAATAAATCCCTAATGGGATTGTTATTGCCAGTGCAATTGTTACAGCAAAAACATTAATAAATATTGTATTTTTTAAAGGTGCTTTAATGACATCTCTAACTGGTTGCTTGTATATATGGGACATACCGAAGTCTCCAACAGCAACTCCCTTAACCCATTTTCCATATCTTACTATAAGTGGATCATCTAAGCCTAATCTTTTTCTTGCCTGTTCATACCTGTATTGATATTCCTCGGGAGTTATCTTGTTCTTCACGCCCTCCAGCTCTGCCCTAGCAGGGTCTCCAGGAATTAAATTATATAAAAAGAATAGTAAGATAGACATGATAAACAATACAAAAATCATATAAAGAATTCTCTTTGCAATGTATTTAGCCATATTATTCCCGCCTTACTTTTAGATATTTTACACTTTAGAGAAATTGGACAATAACATATTACTCTTTTGACCAATGAAATCTCCACTTATGATGTAGAAAATAGGGTATGTACATACCCTATTTTTAAATAACTATATTTTCTATATATTTAATTATTCAGCTACCCATGCATATATTAATGCATCAACCTTTTCTATTATATCATTAGCCTGATAATCTTTAAGCTTCTCGTTATAAAAGTCATGATACATATTTGAATATAGAGGAACGTCCGGTAATAATTCATTCCATCTATCCATAGCAGCTACGAATTTAGCTTTGAATCCATCTCTATCTTCCGGATCAACTAATACCATTTCCTTAGTAAGCTTAGCTAATTCTTCGTCCCTAATATAGTTTTCGTTATATCCTTGTGCTATAAGTTCTTCATCAGTTGTATAATATGGTGATATATCATAATCCGGAGTATAGCCTATAGCTAAGTTAAACATTCCATATGTTGGAACACCATATTTATCTCCCTGTGTAGAATCACGATATAGCCAGTTTAATAGCTCAGTAAATGTCATTTGAGTTTGATTAAGCTGTATACCTGCTTTTGCTAAATCAGGATTTTGCTGTAGCTTAACTACAAGTAATTCAGATACAGTATTTTGTTCTGTTGAAGCCCATTCTATAATTAAAGGCATTAAAGTGCCATCATCCATCTTCTTATAACGTACACCTGAAGCATATGGATTTCCATTAGCATCTAATGTAAATCCAGCCTGCTCAAGCAGCTTAACAGCCTCCTCTAAGCTATATGGATAAGGATTTAATTTTTCATTTAATTGCGACTTAGTTTCTTGATAAAACCACATTGATTCTCCATAAGGTCCATGAACTACAGAACCGTATCCACCTGTAAATGCCTTAGCAAAGTCATTTCTATCTAGTAGGTGTGCTATAGCCTGACGAACTTCTTTAAACTGAGTTGGACCAAAATCACATTGGAATAGAAGCCTACCAAATCCAGAACGTGGATATGCTGAATAAGCAAAACCACCCTTGTCAACTAAGTCCATACCGCCGTTGATTTCGTCACCACTAGCTGCCTGGGACAAAAAGTCAACTGAGCCAGTTGCTAATTCATCAAGAGATGTTTCACTGTTTACTTTCTTGTATATTATAGTTTCTATTAAAGGCTTTTGACCTTCATAGTTACCTGTGTATTTATCATTAACCTTAATAACAGCTGTCTTAGAAGCTTCATCGTAGCTTTCTATTGCATAAGCGCCACTTGAAGGTCTAGGAACTTCACGTCTAGCTTCATTAAGTCTTTCCTCAAAGTTTTCCTTAGTAAAGTTGTCAGAGAAATAAGCACCATTACCGTCATCTTTAATTTCTACAGTTTCATCTGTCCAGAAATCCAACTTAGCTGGAACAGACTTGATTAGAGCTAGCTCAAAGAAAAACGGAAGATTTTCAGCAGCAATTGTAACTGAGAAAGTCATATCATCAAGAAGTCTTACACCCTTAAACTCCTTTGCAGTTCCCTTTGCAAATTCTTCCCAGCCATCAAAATACATTCCATAAGTATTTTGTGCTCCCATTTGTCCAACTACACTTGATGACCATAATAGAATTGAAGTTATATAGTCTTTAGCTGTAATTGGTGTACCGTCAGCATAGGTTAATCCATCATTGATAGTAAATGTATGAGTTTTGGAACCATCTTCATTTTCTGCTACTTCATGTTTTGCAACTACTGTTTCATCGATTGTGTACTCTCCATCGAATGTTAAACCAACAGTTGGATATCCAGTAATCATATTGTAAATGTCATAATCTGCAGCATTATTTTGCCACCATGGAATCCAATCCCCAGATAATTCAGTTGTATTACCTATTGTAAGCGTGCCAGTAGGGCTAGTAGGTTTTATTGGTCCATCCGATTCAACAGGTTCAGCTGGTTCAACTGGTGCTGGTTCTGGAGTAGCTACAGGTTCGTCCTTTGGAGCACAGGCTGCTAAAAATGTAGATAAAACCATTGTTAATACCAACAAAATGATTATACCTTTCTTTTTCATTTCTTGTCTTTCCCCCTTATTTAATTATGTTATTTAAAAAGTAGATTGTTCTACTTTAAAAACCTTGTACACCTGCTACAATATATTACCAATCTCCAAAAAATATGAGTACCAGAAATTCCATTTTTGCTGATGAATCCCCACAATTGTCAAATATTAACCTTAGTCTACTTTGCCAAAATTTATAATTATCTAACTTATTAGATTGCAAAACTCGTATTTTGATTATGATAAAATTAGATGTAATTTTCATTATTTGATATATGTTTAACGTTGTTTAAATTACATTTACTTTTACTAGTACCTTATAGCCTACGAGCAAAGCTATAAAATACAGCATACCTAAAACCCCCTTTATACTGATACCGATAAATATAGCAGCTAAAATTAGTAGTGGATGAATATCTAAGGTGTGAGACAATACCTTAGGTTCAATAGCCTGCCTTGCAACTTGAATAAAAAGAAACAATATAACAAGCAAAATAGCTTTCAGCGTATTTCCTAAAAAAAGGCTATATAAAATTAAAGGTATAAATATTATTACCATTCCAACAATCGGAAGGATATCAAAAAGTGCACATAATATACTCAATATCAATGCAAAATCAATATCTAACAGTAAAAATCCAATTAATACAATAATAAAAGCCATAAACACCAGCAACAAATACGCCTTAGCATATCCTATAGTCATTGAAAGAGAAGATTCTACTATGGATCTCATCTTCGTTTCCCCTCCTTTGGAGAAAATGCTATAAAATTTGTTGCTAAATAGTTTAAGATCTTTTGAAAATAAATATGAAGCCAGAAAGGTGATAACAGCTATTAGTAGTACTGTCGGGAGACTAATTAGATACGATAGTAGCGTATTCAATACCTTTATTGAAATACTAAATAGTTGAGTTAATAACGCTTGTAAATATTCGTATAATTTTTGTACTACAAAAGGATCAATCTGCCCAATAATCTCTGTTATTTCCTTAATAAGCATATCTATATATTTTGAAATAGAATCTATGCTTGGTATCTTAGATAATAGCAATGCTGTCTCAGAAGTAGCCTTATAGACAGTAAGAGTTATGATTACTCCTAAAACGGAAAAAACAATTGTTGTAGTGATTAAAGATGACACCCCTGAAGAAATCTTTAATCTTTTTTGTAAAAATCGATTGAATGTTTTTGTTGACAGTGCAATGGCAAATCCCAATACGAACGGTAATGTGAACTTCAATGTAAGAAAAAACAATATGAATAAAATAGTAAATATCCCTATGTAAATTCCAATTTTTTTAAGTTTAACCAAAAACGCATTATCCAGCATAGGAACCTCCTAATAGCTTCTAAATTTACTAAAACTAATTTAATAATAACATGAATATGTCAATAATAACAATAAAATTAATTAAATAATTAAAAAACTTCTATTAGAAGTCTTTAATGCATATTCATTAGTACAATACATTTCAATTGAAAAAAATCACTCTAAAAAGCGCCTAAAAAAGCCTTGATTCGACAAGGTTACTATGGTAAACTATATTCCTGTGGATGGTTTATCCACATGTTTACCTATATAATTTAGGCGATATGGGCCTTTAGTCTCTACCGAGCAGCCGTAAATTGTTCGACTATAGGAGTTAACAATAACATATTTTTTGTTGTTCTCTCTTATTTAGATTAGGTAGTTATTATATAGTGTAAGACTCTTATAAAATAAATGAAGGGAGATTTTTTATGGAAAATTATTTTAAGCTTAAAGAAAATGGTACATCAATTTCAACAGAAATAATGGCCGGTGCAACGACATTCTTTGCTATGTCATATATCATTTTCGTAAACCCATCTTTACTTTCACAAACAGGAATGCCTTGGGGAGCTGTTTTTTTATCAACAATTATTGCATCTGTTATTGGTACTTTAGTCATGGCTTTATTTGCTAACGTACCATATGCTCAAGCTCCTGGTATGGGACTTAATGCTTTCTTTACCTATACGGTAGTTTTTGGTTTAGGATTTACTTGGCAACAAGCTTTAGCAATGGTATTTATATGTGGCATCGTAAATATTTTAATAACAGTAACAAGAATTCGTAAATCCATTATTAAGGCAATACCTGTAAGTCTACAAAATGCCATTGGCGGTGGTATTGGAATATTCATTGCTTATATCGGTATTAAAAATGCTGGACTGCTTAAATTTACATCAGATCCTGGAAAACATATAATATTGGATAGTGGAACAGTTATAGCTGATGCAGGTGCAGTTCCAGAAATAGTTGCTCTAAACAATGCACCAGTTCTTCTAGCAATTATCGGACTTGGATTAACAGTTATATTATTAGTATTAAACGTTAGAGGTGCAATACTTTTAGGAATAATAGGTACTACAATCATTGGTATTCCTATGGGAGTAGTAGATGTATCACAAATTGGAGCTACAAGTGGAATAGGTCAGTCATTTTCTGAACTGGGAACTACTTTTGGTGCTGCCTTTGGCTCGGAAGGATTTTTGTCGTTGTTTAAAGATCCAGCTAAGATACCATTGGTACTGATGACAATTTTTTCATTTAGTCTATCTGATACATTCGATACAATAGGAACATTTATAGGTACTGGACGTAAAAGTGGAATTTTTAGTGCTGAAGATGAAAAGGCGATGGAATCTAGCACAGGATTTAAATCTAAGATGGATAAAGCTTTATTTGCAGATGCAATAGCTACTTCAATAGGAGCTGTATTCGGTACATCAAATACAACAACCTATGTTGAAAGTGCAGCAGGTATAGGAGCAGGCGGTCGCACTGGTTTAACAAGTCTAGTGACTGCATTACTATTTATAGCTTGTATATTCCTTGCACCAGTTGCAGGAATAGTTCCTACACAAGCAACAGCACCAGCATTAATTATTGTTGGGATCATGATGTTATCATCATTTACTGAAATCAAATGGGATGATTTAGAGGAAGCTATTCCGGCATTCTTCGCAGGTATTTTTATGGCTTTATGCTATAGCATTTCCTACGGTATAGCAACAGGCTTTATGTTCTACCTATTAGTTAAATTATGTACTGGTAAAATAAAAGAAGTCCATCCAATTTTAATTGTTGCAACATCGCTATTTATATTGAATTTTATAATATTAGCTAGAATTTAATAAATATAGAGGAAAAAGCTACTGGCAGTGTGCTAGTAGCTTTTTCATATCCGACACATTAATGTATAGAGTTCTGGTAGTATTGAATTATTAACCTTCTGAAAACTGGCTATTATATAGTCTCTCATATGTTCCTTTCAATGCTAAAAGTTCATCATGGGTACCTTTCTCAACAATATCCCCTTCGTCCATAACCAAAATCTGGTCTGCATCCTTAATGGTGGATAGACGATGTGCGATAACAAAACTGGTTCTTCCTTTCATTGCTCTTTTCATTGCAATCTGTATCAACATTTCTAAACGAGTATCTACACTACTGGTTGCTTCGTCCAAAATCAAAATCCGTGGATTGGCAAGCAAAGCTCTGGCAATGGTTAGAAGTTGTTTTTGTCCTAAAGATACATTGCTTCCTTCCTCATTGATCATCATATTATACACACCAGGCATTGTTTGAATGAAGTGGTGTACATTGGCATCCTTTGCCGCTTGTACCACCTCGTCATGGGTAGCGTCCAATTTGCCAAAACGGATATTATCTTCAATGGTAGCATTGTAAAGCCAGGCATCCTGCAATACCATCCCAAACAACGAACGTTCAGCACTTCTACTCATATCATAAATACTTTCACCATCGATACGAATATCCCCTACATCCACATCATAAAATCTCATCAATAAATTGATGATAGTGGTCTTACCTGCTCCAGTAGCTCCTACAATGGCAATTTTTTGTCCAGATTCTGCTATTAGAGAAAAATCTTTAATGATTGGATTCTTCTTATTATAGGAGAACTGAACATGATTAAATTCCACGTGCCCCCTATATTTGGTTATATCCAATGAATTTCTCTTGTTCCTTTCTTCACTTTCCTCTGACTCTTCTAGAAAGTTTATGATACGCTCTATGGAAGCTGCAGCACTTTGCATCGCTGGTGTTAATTGTGAAATTTGTCCCATAGGATCGTAAATTAGCCAAATATACTGAACAAAAGCTTGCATATTTCCTAGAGCCATACCAGAGAATAGAACCGCATATCCTGTAAGAAGAATCATCACCACATAGGTAATATTAACCAATAACTCCATAATAGGTGAAATCAATGAAGATGTAAAATTTGCTTTAAAGCCAATCTTATTCATTCGATTGTTAATATCCTGAAATTGTTCAATGGTATCCTGCTCTGCATTGTAGAGTTTAACAACTGAAAATCCAGTATATCTTTCTTGAATATATCCGTTGAGCTCAGCCAATGTATTTTGCATACTTAGAAACGCACTTTGAGACCGCTTCATAATACGACTAGAAATCCATATGGATACTGGAATCATCAACATTGACAACAGCCCTAAGGGCAAAGAAATATACAACATCATAGCAAAAGTGGTAATGATACTGGTTAGAGAATACACCATGCTTAGTAAACTTTGTTGTATGGCATTACTCACCGTATCCACATCATTGGTTACAGTATTTAGAACCTCACCCTGCTGATGGCTATCAAAATAGGACACTGGCAATCGGTTCATTTTCTGACTAATCTGTGTACGCAAATCCTTAAAGCTATTTTGTACACCACCAGCTAATAAATAGCTGGAAAAATAGGTGAGGGATTGTCTCAATAGGTTGAATATGGTCATAATCACTACAATCATCAATATATATCTTTGATTGACTCCAGCTCCCGGCACTCCTGCCATCATATCCTTTACATTTGCGCTAAGCTCTGTAATCGCCAATCCGATAATGAATGGATTCAAAGCACCAAGCATACTACCAATGGATGTGAATATAACAGGAAGAATCAATAGGTACTTGTTAGAACGCATACATAGATTTATAAGCTTTCTTATTTTCATTAGTTTTGTTTCCTTCATCTCATTTCCTCCTCTGAAAGCTGTGAAGCAGCAATATCGTAATAAATACCACAGCTTCGAAGTAAATCTTCATGTTTACCTTCTCCCACGATTTCACCCTCGTTTAATACAATAATCTTGTCTGCATGACGAATGGTTCCAATTCGTTGAGCCACTATAAGCATTGTAGCGTCTGCAATTTCTTCCCTAAGGCGTGTACGTAACTGTAAATCGGTAATATAATCCAGAGCGGAAAAGGAATCATCAAATATATAGATTTCAGGATTCTTTACAATAGCTCTCGCAATAGCCAAACGTTGACGTTGACCGCCAGAAAGATTGCTTCCGCCTTCACTAATTCTTTCTTCAAACCCATCTTCTTTTTTTGATATAAAGTCACGAGCCTGTGCAATTTCAGCAGCACGCTCTAGTTCCTGAATAGTTGCTTCTGGTCTGCCCAAGCGAAGATTTTCTACAATAGTTCCTGTAAATAATTGAGCTTTCTGAGGTATATATCCAATTTTTTCTCTTAAGACTTGAATATTATAATCTCTTACATCTACGCCATCCACTAGTATCCTTCCCTCTGTCACATCGTACATACGAGGAATCAATTGAATCAATGTAGATTTACCGCTTCCTGTACTTCCAATGAAAGCCACAGTCTGACCCTTTTCAACGGTGAAACTAATATTTTTTAACATTGGCACATCGGAATCTGGATAAGCAAAAGTTACATTTTCAAATTGGATTGTTCCCTTTTCATTAGTCTCAATAATACCATCCTTCAGATTCTCTGAAATACTAGGGGTACATTCCAATACACGTTGAATTCGCTGAGCGGAAACAGATGCTCTAGGATACATAATAAACAATACTGCCAGCATTAAAAATGAAAACAATATGTGGAAGATATAGTCTATAGAGGCATTTAATGTGCCTACATCCAATGTTCCTTTTCCAATAGCATGGCTTCCTGCCCAAAGAACAATTACAATCATTGAGTTAAATATAAGGTAGAAGCCAGGTTGTGAAATGGCAACGATTCTAAACACTTTTTTTGAAACGCCACAATATTCTTCATTGACCTTTTCAAATCGTTCTGCTTGAAGTCTTTCATTTCCAAAGGCACGTATAACACGTAATCCAGATAAGGCCTCACGTAAATTTAAATTGATTTGATCCAATGTGCTTTGTTGGACTTTAGAATAAGCACGGGACTTACTACTAACAAAATATACACCCAAACCTAAAATAGGAAGTGCAGAAATTGCCACCCAAAATATTTGGGGATTATTTTTCATAATTAGAACAATGCCACTGACAGTCATAATAGGCATGATAATGGCACTTCTTAGCATATTTTGTATAAATATCATTATTTGATAAGCATCACTAGTAGTACTGGTAATCAATGATGAGACACTGAATTGATTGAACTCTGTATGGGAAAATCCTTGTGTTTTCTCAAACATATCATTTCGAATATCCCGTATTACATTGGATGCAATACGGCTGTTGGCATAAGACATACATATTTCTCCTGTCATGCCAACAATAATAATGGCAATCATCAGACGTGCAATCCGCCACAGTAGATTTACATCTTGCCCAATCAATGCATCATTAATGATATATTTTAGCAGTGTAGGTAATCCCATCTGGATTAGCACAAAACCCCCCACACCCAAAACACTCAGTATTAAATATCTCTTATAACGCCATGTGTAATTTAAAATAAGTTTCATATTCCACCTCAATTTTTCTGAAAAAGAACAGCACCATGCACAAAGAGTATGCTGGTACCGTTTATAAGTATCTATTTCGTAACCTTGTTTTAAATCTCATAATAGTTTACAACAAAATATGGAGTTGGTCAATAGGTAATTAAATCTAGTATAACCAGTGCTGTAGCCGCTTCAACAACTGGTATGGCTCTAATAACTATGCATGGGTCATGGCGTCCACCAATATTAACTTCAATGTTCTCTTTCTTTTCCATGTCAACAGTTCTTTGAGTTTTAGCTATAGAAGGCGTTGGTCTAAACACTACTCTAAAAATCATAGGCATTCCATTGGTTATCCCGCCGGAAATGCCACCGTTATTATTTGTATAGGTTTTGACTATATCATCCTCGATATAGAATTCATCATTGGCTTCTGAGCCTGTCATTTCAGCAATATCGAATCCTTTACCAAATTCAATACCCTTAACACCCGGTATAGAGAAAATCATTTGAGATAATCTACTTTCTACAGAATCGAAAAAAGGACTTCCTATCCCAGGTATTAAATTAATAACACAAGCTTCGATTATTCCTCCAATTGAGTCTGATTCCTTCTTTATTTCTAAAATTAAATTTTCCATTTCAGTTGCTTTATCTTTATCCAAAACAGGAATTTTTCTTTCTTTAAGTTCCATCAACAATTGCTCATCAATTTGGGTCTCATTAAAGGAAGAATCTTTAACATTGCCTATGCTTTTTATATGGCTTCCTACAATTATATTTTGCTGTCTAAGGATTTGTTTGGCTATGGCCCCAGCAAATACTAATGGTGCTGTAATTCTTCCTGAGAAATGACCCCCACCCCTATAATCATTATATCCATTATACTTCACTCTTCCAGTATAATCTGCATGACTAGGGCGGGCAATATTTCCCATATAGTCCTTTGATTTAATATCTTCATTTTTAATTAGAATACAAAGAGGTGTACCTGTAGTTCTATTGTTAAAATATCCACTCAATATGGTAAACTCATCCTTCTCATTTCTAGATGTTGTAGTTTTTCCTGTACCTGGTGCTCTCCTCTTCATTTCATCTCTAATTTCTTCAATATCTAATTCAAAGCCAGAAGGTAGTCCATCTATATTAATTCCTATAGCATTACCATGAGACTCTCCAAAGATAGACAGCTTTATATTATTTCCCCATATTGAACTCATCTATTTTTCCCCCAAGCTTTTTAAAATCCTCCCAAAAATGAGGATATGACTTCTTAACAGCTTCGCTATTTTTTATTATGATTTCATCTTTACATTTGATAGAAGCAATAGCTAATGCCATGGCTATTCGATGGTCATTCCAGCTATCAACTACCCCACCAATCAAACTATCCTTTCCATTTATGACAAGTCCATCATCAAATTCTCTAACATCTGCACCTAATTTATTTAGTTCCGTTGCAATAGCGTTGAGGCGATCTGACTCCTTTATCCTCACCCTTGCTGCATTAACAATCTTGGTCTGACCATTACTTAGTGCTGCCAAAACTGCTAATACAGGAACTAAATCAGGACATTGTGAAGCATCTATTATGATACCTTTTGTGTTGGAAGCTATTGTTTTTATAAAGGTCTCATCTAGTGTTATGGTTCCTCCCATTTTATTAATTATATCTATAATCACCCTGTCACCTTGTAATGATTCCAAATTCAAATTTCTAGATGTTATCTCCTCACCTAGTATACCTCCTACTAACCAAAACGCAGCTTGAGAATAGTCACCTTCAACCCTGTAATCTCTACCTTTATACCTTTGATTTCCTTTAATAATAAATTCTTTATATCCATTATTTATAATTTCAATTCCATATCTATTCAACATATCTAAGGTCAAATCAACATATCCTTTTGATTCCAAATTAGTCGTTATTATTATTTTTGAATCCCCATCCAGTAACGGCAGACTAAATAACAAACCCGAAATAAATTGTGAACTGATATTACCTTCAATTGCAAAATTGCCTGGTTTAAATTGTCCTTCTATATTCAAAGGCAAATTTCCCATATCATTAGAATACAAAATATCTTGTTTTTCAAAAATGTTATAATATATATCAAGGGGACGACTCACCAGCTTTCCTCTTCCCACAAATCTTATATTCGCTGGTTGCACTAGAGCTATAGGTATTAAAAACCTAAGTGTAGAGCCAGATTCATTACAATCTATTGTTTCACCTGTTAATGCATTTATACTTCCTCTGATTATTAGTGTATCATCTATCCTTTCTATTTTAGCTCCTAAAATTTTCATACCTTTACATGTTGCAATGATATCATCCGAAAAATTTACATTATCTATCTTACTTTCTTCATTACTAAGTGCAGCACATATTATCGCCCTATGACACAAGCTCTTAGATGGTGGAATAGAAATTTCACCTTTTAATAAAGAAGGTTTTATTTTTATGCAATCCAAAATATCAACCCCTAAGTCTATTATGCTAAAATTATATTATTATTTTCAGTAGTCTCGTTGACGAAAGATGTTTTCAATTTATCATCCTTTTATAAGGGCTTTAAATATTTCAACTGCTTCTTCTATTAAATCATCATCAAAATCATATTCCGAATCATGTAACGGCGGTGAATTCTCACCTGCACTAATACGGAATATTGCTCCTTTAGTTAATTTCAATAGATGTCCAAAATCCTCTGAACCTCTTTGTGGCTCTTTCATATCGATAACAGGTATGTTAAGATTTTTACATATGTCAATTATCTTATTCACACTTTCAGGATGATTTGTAGTCTCTGGAAAAGTATCTTGATAGTCAAAGGAACACTTTAAACCCCATTTTTCAGATTCCTTTAAAGATAGCTTTTCAAGGTCATGTTGCAGTTTATTCATCTCATCTTCGTATTGACCTCTTATAGTCAATCGAAGCTTACCATGCCCAGCTGAGGTCCCAAATGCCAGCTTGCCAATATCTACCTGAATTATTGTACATAGTACTATTCCTTTGCAACTTTCAGGTTTAATTAGTTCTGGAATAGCGTTTATTATGCTTGCTATAGCAAAAGAAGGATTGATACCTGCCTCAGGCAAACTTGCATGGGAACTCTTTCCGTCCATGGTAATTGTCATACCCTTTGAAGCACAGTTCATTGTACCTTTCCTCATAGCTACACTATATTTTGGATATCCACTAGTATTATGAAAGGCATATATTTCTTCAATTTTATTTTCAGTAATCAATGGTGTACATTCTATAGCACCTTGTCCAGTTTCCTCAGCATGTTGAAATAATAAATATACATTTCTATCTGCCCCGTATTTTTCAAGTTCTAGAGCCAAACCTACCAAAGTAGCTGAATGTCCATCGTGTCCACATTTATGACCTTTACCAGGAATTTTTGAGGCATAGGGTAAATCGCAGACGTCATCTATAGGAAGAGCATCAAAATCAGCTCTAAAAGCTATTCCAGGTTTATCATTCCCGGCTTCATACACTGCATAGAACCATTTTCCCTTGTCTACTATCTTTAGATTTGTATTCTCCTTTATGAATTCTTTTAAACGTGTCCTCGTCCAAATTTCTTCATATGAAAGCTCTGGGTGTTCGTGCAATTCATGTCTCAATTGAATCACTAATTCTAAGTTCTTTTTATTCAAATGACCCATCCCCTTATACATAAAATAGACCTACAGTTTCACTTATGTATGCTAAATAAATCTATATATAAATAAAAACTTACAGAATAATTTCTGCAAGTTTTTTATAATGTACACTATGGTGCACCTTCAGGGACTCGAACCCTGGGCCCACTGATTAAGAGTCAGTTGCTCTACCAACTGAGCTAAAGGTGCATTTGAGAATCAACATTATTTATTATACTACCTACAATTTGATTTGTCTATACCAAATTAAGATTTTTATTCTAAATAAATAAGATAATTAAGTGAGTTAGACTCACCAAATTATCTTACCACAAAAAGATTACTTTGACAAGAAAAATAATGCAATTGTTCCTGGTCCTGCATGTGAACCTACTGCCGCACCGATATCGCTAATCAAAAATGACTTAGTCCCAAATTCCTGCTCTATCAATTCTTTTAATTTATATACAGATTCCAAATCATCCCCATGGCTTATAGCAACGGTTTGATTAGCTAAATCTGCGTCTTTTGCTCTTTCAGTCATCATTTCTACCATTCGTTTAAAAACCTTATTTCTACCTCTTATCTTCTCAATTGGAATTAACTCACCTTCATCTGAGACCTCTAATATTGGTTTAATACTTAAAAGACCACCAACTATCGAAGCTGTTTTCGAAACTCTTCCTCCTCTAAAGAGATATTCCAAATCATCTACTGTAAAGATTGATTCCAATTTATCCCTAAAGAATTTAAGCTCAGTCAATATATCATTCTTTGACTTTCCATCTCTTGCAAGCTTTGCGGCATGAAGCACCATAAGTCCAAATCCTAAAGAAGCGGCTTTTGTGTCAACTATTTCAATATCAAAGTTAGGATATTTTTCTTTTATTGTATCACGTACAAATAAAGATGTCTGATATGTACCAGATAATGCTGATGAAAATGCGATATATATTACCGAAATATTGTTCGAAGCATATTCCTCAAATTTTTCCTTAAAGCTAATGGGGGTTATCTGTGCTGTCTTAAATATATCTCCATTTCTCATTCCATCATAGACTTCTATAGGCTGAATACTTACTCTATCCAAGTATTCTTTATCATCCTTTAAAACGACTATCGGTAAAACATCAATATCATATTCCTTATATATCTCCATAGGTAAATCGCAACATGAATCAGTTAATATCTTTACTCCCATTTTATATACCTCCATTCTCTTAATAATATACCATTTTTGAGATATTTTAACACTATTAATTATAATCTAGCATAAATTTAACAATTATTAAATAAATTATATTAGTAATATCAAAGGAGTGATAACTATGAAATTTTTATTTATAAGTAAGCGTTCGTTATTTGTAATTATTGGCATTCTAATAGTGGTAGCTTTATTCTTATTGTACCTTTTATTATTTTAACAAGATTATGGTAAAAGGAGGTAAGAAAAAAAAGCAGATTAAATCTGCTTTTTTAAATTGATTTCTGGCAGTATTTTGTATATATTAAAATTAATTTATCTAACTCTTGACTAATTCTAATTACATCATCTGTAACACCATTATCAATAATTTCGTATAACTTATCTCTCAATGTATCTATTTCTAATTCGAGAGTATACGGATCTACTTCCTGTTGCATATCTTACCCCTTTATCCTTTGATTCTTTAATCTATTTGCCTTTAGATTATTTTGTCACCCTAATTATTATAACATCAAAAAAAATATTTGCTACATTTTTCTTTTGTCAATTTCCAGTATTTTTCTACATTATTTTTTTTATGTAGTATAATAATTTATATAGTAATAAGAGAGAAAAAGAACAGGAGGAGTTTTTTTGGAAAACTTAGTAAACAGATTTTTAAATTATGTAAAATTTGAAACCACATCATGTGAAAGCTCTACATCAGTTCCAAGTACTTCTACACAAATGAAATTTGCACGATTCTTGGTAGATGAGCTAGAAGATCTTGGATTAAATGAAGTTTCATTGGATGATAATGGATATGTAACAGCCACATTACCTTCCAATACGGATAAAAAAGTCCCTACCATAGGATTCATTGCACATATGGATACAAGTCCCGATATGTCAGGTCTTAATGTAAAACCAAATATTATAAAAAATTACAAAGGCGGAGATATTGTATTAAATAAAGAAAAAAATATAATATTATCACCTAATGATTTCCCTGAATTAAATGACCATATAGGCATGGATATAATAACTACAGATGGTACTACTCTCCTTGGGGCTGACGACAAAGCTGGTATAGCAGAAATCATTACTGCAATGGAATATCTAATTAAAAAACCTGAAATTAAGCACGGAGATATAAAGATTGGTTTTACTCCTGATGAAGAAATAGGAAGAGGCGTCGAGCATTTCGATGTAGATAAGTTCGGTGCAGACTTTGCCTATACTATAGATGGAGGACCAGTTGGTGAGCTGGAATATGAAAACTTCAATGCTGCAAGTGCACAAATTAGAATTCAAGGAAGAAATGTACACCCAGGTTCAGCAAAAAATAAAATGATTAACTCCTTGTTAATAGCACAGGAGTTAAATAGTATGTTGCCTGTACATGATGTTCCCGAAGCAACGGAAGGGTATGAGGGATTCTATCATTTAGTTAATTTTAACGGTACTGTTGAATCTACTTCAATTGCATATATAATAAGAGATCATTCAATGGAAAAGTTTGAATCAAGAAAGAAACTACTGACCTCTGCTGTTAATTTTCTAAATGAAAAATATGGAAATATTATTAGCATGGAATTGAAAGACAGTTATTATAATATGAAAGAAAAAATAGAACCAGTTATGTACGTAGTCGATATAGCTAAAAAGTCTATGGAAGATATAGGTATTGCTCCTATAATTAAACCTATAAGAGGCGGTACTGACGGCGCAGGATTGTCATATAAGGGATTACCTTGTCCTAATATATTTACAGGCGGATTAAATTATCATGGAAAATATGAGTATATTTCGATTCAGGGAATGAAAAAGGCTGTTTATACAATATTGAGGATTGCTGAGTTAGCAGCTGAAAGATAATTTTTAATTCACAGTTCGCAAATCACAGTTATGATTTCGGGCGGACAGGGTCGTCCTCGTCCGCCCCTACAATGTGTCACGTTTATTTATTTCCATAGATATTTATTCTTCTCAACATATTCATTGATAAGCTTGTTATACATATTATTTAAATTGTTGATTATTTTATTATTTACCGAACCCAACGATATATCATCTATTCTGGCTATTGGAAGAATATTGACACTGGTACCTGTCATAAATGCCCCTTCAAGTTTATTTAGATCATCTTTATGAATACTTTCTTCGATAATTTCAATATTAAGAATTCCTGCAATCTTGAACAGATGCTTTCTTGTTATTCCCAATAATATTTCTTCCTTAGGTGCAGTATAAATCTTCTCTCCCATTACAAAAAATATATTAGATCTACTACCTTCAGGAATATAGCCATCTCTTCTTACAAGCAAAGCTTCAAATGCATTTTTTTCCTTCATTTTTAATTGAACATCTTCTTTAAATGAAGTTACCAACACCTTTGCATTGGGGTTATCCCTTTCATAATTATAAAGGATTGTATTAATTCCATTTTCATAGTATTCTTTTGGAGGATAAAAGCTTGCTACACAGAATACTATAAATACGCTTCCTACGCCATCTACTTCTCCTGACATCAACTTAATATTGCCACTTACTACATTGTTTTTTAATATAGTTTCTTTAATCTCTTCTCTTATCTTTGATTCTGATGTATTGATTTCATGTTTTATTAAAGCAGCTGAATCATACATTCTCGCCAAATGATCTTCCAAAAACAAAGGTACTCCATTTACTACTCTAATTATTTCGTAAATTGGAGGTTTTGTCATTTTATCAAAAATAGATAAATCACTAGACTTTTTTAAATTCCCATTTACAATATAATATTCATTGATTACTTCTGGTTTCATATTTTCCCCCTTAATCTTCTATTGATTTAAGATTTTCAATAATTATGTCCTTCTTTATCATAAATAGCTTTCTGCTATTCTCCGACAAGCTTTCTTTAAATCCAGAAATGGCTAAGGATGTCTTCTCTATATTAGGTTTCTTATCCTCATCTGTCATCTTTAACCTAATTTTGTTTATATTTTCTTCTACATTATTGAGCACATCAATAGCACCTTCTATATTGCCTTGTATAGCTCTTGCATAGCTCTGATATGCCGCATATTTAAGAGCAGAAATATCTCCGCCCATATCATCAAGATATAAATCATAAAACGGCTTTAGATTCATAATCGCTTGGCTAGCATTATCATAGATATGTTCAACTTGTTTATTCTCTACAGCAATTGTCATTTTATTGAAAGATTCGTCAAATCTATTTCCAGCTTCCTTTGTAGCACCTTTTTTAAGTCCCTCAACTTCAAATGTATTCCATTGAGGATGAATCTCCTCCAGCTTATGTTGCATTGAATCCCATAAAATCTTTAGCTTTTCATCCTTAGTTGGTTCAGGAATTATTTGCTGTTGCTGCTGATGTTCCTGCCCCGAATTTCCATTACCTTCTCCGTCTTGAGCCTGTTCATTATTCTGCTGTCCTTGTCCTTGGTTATTTTGGCCTCCGGTTTGTTCATCTATTGTCTTTGGTTTGAATTTTTCCTCTACCTGCTGAGGCAATGGCATATTCAAAGAAAGCTTTTCTATATTCGTTAATGTACCAAGTAATTCATCTATACCTGAACTTAAATTTTTTAAACTGTCCGGTGCTTTATCCTTTGGTTTGACTTCTGTTTGCATATTTCGCTGACTATTACATCCCGATAAAAGTAATAATATCAATGTATATAAAACTATATGTTTTATTTTTATTTTCATCAAATTCACCTCTTGATTATTTTAACCAAGGGTATTTTTTTTATTTACAATATTGGTGACAATAGTCTTGAAATGGATTCTTTAAATTTAACGATACGGGATCTTGTTTCATATACTTCTAGAGTTATTTCTTTGCAATCATCTAAATCTTTTTTAAATTGATCTGTCAATTTAAGATTTATGATGCTATCATAAATAAAGGCATTTACCTCAAAATTAAGCTTAAAGCTTCTAATATCAAGATTTGCCGTTCCAACAGATGATACAAATTCATCCATTATAAATACCTTTGAATGTAGAAAACCTTTTTCATAGGTATAAAATTTGACTCCTGCATGAAGTAATTCACCCATATAGCTTAGACCTGCCCAATATACAAATGGATGGTCAGGTTTATTTGGTATCATTACCCTAACATCAACACCGGAAAGGCCAGCTGTTTTTAAAGCTTCAAACATACTATCATCTGGTATAAAATAAGGAGTTTGTATGTAGATCTTTTCCCTTGCATTTGAAATCATCTTTAAATATCCATCCTTGATACTAGGCCATTTTGAGTCTGGCCCACTATTTACAATTTGAATCCCAACATGGCTATCGACATCCTCATCAACAATATAGCTTTGACAGTTTCCTACACCTCTCTTTGTTGCAAACCTCCAATCTAGGAAAAATCTCCATTGTAGGGAACTAATAGCCGATCCGACAATTTTAATGTGTGTATCTCTCCAATAACCAAATTTTTTATTTTTACCTAAATACTCGTCCCCAATATTAAATCCACCTAAATATGCTTCTTTACCATCTATTATAGCAATCTTTCTATGATTTCTATAATTAATTCTTATGCTAACAAAAGGAACAAGTGGAGGGAAAAAAATTCCGACCTCCCCACCTGCATCAATTAAAGGCTTTAAAAAGCTTCTTGTAAGAGTCCTTCCACCCATACCATCTACAAGAAGCTTGACCTCTACTCCTTCTTTTGCCTTATTTACCAATACATTCAACATCTTTTTACCAAGATGATCTTTTTTGAAAATATAATATTCTAAATGTATAAAGTTCTTGGCATTTTCTATGCTCTTAAACAATGCTTCAAACTTTTCTTCACCTGAAAAATAAATATCAACCTTATTATCCTGTGTAAAATATGATTGACTGCTTATTAAATGCATTTTAATCAAATCTTCATAATGATAAAAATTGGGATCCTTGTAATATAGCTTATCCTTTTCAATCTCTTTCTCCTGATCCTTAACTATAAGATTAAAACAGTTGTCCTCATCTTCCTTTGTTTTAAACATTTTATTTTTTGATAAATCTTGACCAAGAAACAAATAGAGGATAAAACCAATACCAGGCAAAAATACAAGCACCATAAGCCATAACCAGGTTGTTGTAGGATTTCTTCTTTCAAAAAATATTAATAATATCGCTAGCAGAATATTTATCCATATCAAGTTGGAAAAAAACCACATATACCCATCTATTATAGCTCTCATATATCCCCCTTAATTATTCTTTTTAGATTTATATCTTAGACTTGAATCAAGAATTCTCTTTCTGACTCTATAATTTAATGGTGTGACCTCTATAAGCTCATCATCCTCAATAAATTCCAAAGCTTCTTCAAGAGACATTTCCTTAGGTGGTGTCAATCTTAAAGCTTCATCGGAACCAGAGGCTCTGACATTCGACTGATTTTTCTTTTTAGTTACATTAACTTCTATATCTTGACCCTTTGGATTCGAGCCTATAACCATACCACTATAAACTGAGACTCCAGGTTCAACAAATAGTATCCCTCTCTCCTGTGCAGCATGTAATCCATAGGCTGTAGTTTCTCCTGTTTCATAGACTATCAGGGAGCCATCCTTTCTAGTTGGTATATCACCTTTATACAATGCATAATCATCAAATATAGAATTCATGATACCATTTCCCTTGGTATCAGTTAAGAATTCCTGTCTATATCCGATTAAACCTCTAGCAGGAATTGAGAATATAGTTCTAGCATATCCATTGGTAGCTTCAGACATACTTACCAATTCACCTTTTCTTTGACCAAGTTTATCTATAACTGTACCTATAAACTCATTAGACACATCAATTGTTACTTTTTCCATTGGCTCATATCTTTTACCATTTTCATATTTATAAAGAACCTCTGGCTTTGAAATTTGAAACTCATAGCCTTCTCTCCTCATGTTTTCAATTAAAACTGATAAGTGAAGTTCCCCTCTACCAGACACTTTAAATGAATCTGTCGAATCGGTATCTTCTACTCTTAAAGACACATCTGTTTGTAATTCTTTATACAATCTACTCCTTATTTGTCTTGATGTTACAAAACTGCCTTCTCTACCTGCAAACGGACTGTTGTTAACAGAGAATGTCATTGCTATAGTAGGTTCTGAAATCTTTACAAATGGAAGTGGTTCAGGATTATCAATAGGACAAATTGTATCTCCTATATGAATATTTTCTACTCCTGTTATGGCTATTATACTCCCTACCGTAGCTTCCTGTACTTCAACTCTATTTAAGCCTTCAAATTCATATAACTTACTTATCTTAATCTTTTCGAACTTTTTAGAATCAGCTATATTTACAATTACCCCTTCTTGTCCAGCTTTAATCGTACCTCTGTCTATCTTACCTATACCTATTCTGCCAACATATTCATTGTAGTCAATTGTGGATATTAAAACTTGTAGTGGTTCTTCGCTATCCCCCTGTGGAGCAGGAATATACTGTAGAATAGTCTCGAATAAAGGTTCCATAGATGTCATTTCTGCCGAAATATCCAAGGCAGCTGTTCCTTGCTTTGCTGAAGCATATACAAATGGGCAATCCAATTGACTTTCACTTGCACCTAATTCAATAAATAAGTCTAAGATTTCATCTATAACTTCTTCTGGTCTGGCCTCTGGTCTGTCAATTTTATTTATGCAGACAATTACCGGCAAATCTAAGTCCAACGCTTTTTTTAGGACGAATTTCGTCTGAGGCATAGGTCCTTCAAAAGCATCAACCAATAATACTACTCCATTTACCATTTTTAATACACGTTCAACTTCTCCTCCAAAGTCAGCATGTCCTGGGGTATCTATAATATTTATCTTTGTACCCTTGTAGTTGACTGCTGTATTCTTGGAAAGAATGGTAATCCCACGTTCTCTTTCAATATCATTTGAGTCCATGACCCTTTCTTCAACTACCTGATTTACCCTAAAAATTCCTGATTGCTTTAATAAGCTATCTACCAAGGTAGTTTTACCATGGTCTACATGGGCTATTATAGCAATATTTCTTACGTCATTTCTTTTAATATTCATAAAACAAATCCCTTCTTATATTAAGATGTACATTTTTCCTCAACTAAGTTATTTTATCATACTTTTCCCAATATACAAAATAAATATTAAAAGTAAAAAAAGGCAGACAGCCTACGCTATCTACCTTTCTATATTTTATTAAGATAATCTAATAACAGTAAGTGCTGTGCCGGCTCCAGTACTCAATATAGCCGCGCCTAATAATCCTTCTAATTGTAATGCAATTACATCTCCTGCTGTTAAGTTTACTATAAATGAAGTGCTATACTCTGTACCTAAAATAGGGCTTATTTGTGAAGCTGGTACAGATACTCCGTTAACGGTTACACTTGAGCCTACCAATACACCCGCTGTTAAATCTATACTATAGGTTATAAAATAGCGTCCAGTCTCTGTAACAGTAAATCCAGTATTTGCTCCATTTGCAGTAAATCCATCTAAATTTTGCAGACTTGGCAACGGAATTTGAGTTCCTCCAAGAACTACAGCAATTGTAGCTCCTGTTGTATTAGCTGCATACATGGAATCATCAGTTACTACTTCACCTGCTGGTCCTGGTGGACCTTGTGGACCTTCCGGACCTACTGGACCTTGTGGGCCTGTTGCTCCCACTGGACCTTCTGGACCTATTGGACCTGCCGGACCTGTGGCTCCTGTAGCTCCTGCTGGACCTTCTGGACCTATTGGGCCTGCTGGGCCAATCTGTCCCTGTGGTCCTTGTGGTCCTATTGGGCCTTGTGCTCCTGCTGGACCTTGGGCTCCTATCGGCCCTTGTGGGCCCGGAGGACCTTGTGGGCCTGGTGGGCATACATAAATTACTCCTGGCCAGCTATAACATGGTACAGGGATAGGATTATTACATGGACACTTATTCGGGAAACAGCCATAACCATATCCTCTATTATCAACATAAGAAACAGCACCACTATTTAAAGCTCTTGGAATTACATAAGAATTTTGTTCTCTATAGTTGTTCATTGTATCCTCCTTGGTTTAATATTTTATAGTGATAAAAACCGAGCTATAACAATGAATGTTCTAGCCTAATATTAATATATGTAAAAACTCGAATATTGTGATTATATGTAAAAAAAGGCAGTCAATTTTGACTGTCTTTTAATTAAACATATACTTATATATAATGTTTGCTGCATCCTCTCTTGTTAATTCAACCTTAGGATTTATAAATTCTGTTCCATCACCACTTATTATTCCTAGACCATAGGCTATGTTTACATATCCCTTGAGTCCAGGACTAATATCCTCACTATCTTTAAATATATCATCGAATATACCTGGCAAGTCCGCTATTTTTCCAAAATTCATAGCTCTAACAATATATTTTACCGCCTCTTCTTTTGTAACAATTTTTTCTGGGTTTTTTTCCTCAGCTTTTATTACCTTGGATTTTAAAAATTCATCATAAACTTTATCAATGTCTTCTTCACTAATATCTCTCCAAGAATTCATAGATTTGAATAGAAGATACATAAAATCTTTCTGTTTTATTTTATTCTTAGGTTTGAACTCATCTGTGTTAAACCCAACACCGTATTCAGCCAAACTATTAATCATATCTTTAGCATAGGAATCATCAATATCCTTATAGGAAGGAACTTTTTTATCCTTATATAATTCCCCTGAATAATCCAGCAAATCACCTGTATGTGCATCTATATCAACTTGCTTTTGACTATTGATTCCATAGACTAGTTTTACTTTTTTGTTTTCATCTTCAGATTTTTCATAATCGTAGATATTTGCGTACCTTAACTCATATCCTATGTCATTAAACAATATATCATAAGCTTTATCTAAGTCTATTACTTGACCTTTAGGTGGCAATTCACCTTTGTACCAATCAAGATTGTATGAAGAAATATCTTTATTTACTGCATTGACAGTTACTGAGATAGAGTCTGATTCTACATATATATCATCAGCTTTTCTTATAAATCTAAAGCTATATGATAATTGACCTTCCTTTAGATTTTCAGTTATAAGTTCTAGCTGCTCTATTTTAGTTGGTTGTTGTTTTTTTACAAAGGCTTTTGCAATTTCCATAGCCTCAGCTTTTGTAATATTAGCCTTAGCATTTGAATCAAAGTCAATATATTTATAATAACTTAAAAGCTCACTTGTTTTTGCATTTAATGATATATTTGCCGAGGAACCATTGCCATTTTCAACTTTCTTACTAAAGTACAAATCCCATTGGTATTCTCCAGGGTTTTTATAGCTAGAATGTAGGTTTCTGTTTTGTAAAGTATAGCTCTTATCTAAGCCAAGTATATTTATAGCTTTCTTTTCTATTTCCTCAATACCTATTATTCCACTTAGCTTATCTATCTCTTCTCTTTCTTCAGGTGTAATTCCACCTCCATTTGCTGCTGCAGAATCTACTGCTTTTTCTTCAGCATATATCTGTCCGTAATTCCCTATGTCTATTGCCTCTCCCGTTAATGCATCAATTACCTTATTATCTTTCAGGAGAGAGTAAACAAGGTAATATTTATTACCATTATTTAAACTACCTTTTCTGATAGGTTTATAGGAATTTTTATACATCAAATCAAGACCTATTTTATCTATGAACGCTTTTCTTCCATCTTCCAAGGTTATAATGTCATTAGCACTAGGAAAAATGATATCTCTGTCCCAATTCGTATAAAAGTTATTAATCTCTCCAGTAAATTTATTTACATTTATACTTACTGTATTATCCCGATATGGAATACCATTTACTACTCTATCGAAAGTAAAATTGTATTCCACATCATAAGAGTTTAGCTGGTTATTAGATTCTATAAGCTCGATTCCATTATAAATCTCTTTGTCAATTTTCCCAATAAATTCCTTTGCAAATTTTAATGCTTCATTTCTAGTATAATTTGGTAGTTTTGACTCAGGTTCCTTATATTCAGTACCATATTTATTATATGATATTATATTCCCTTTAGAATCTGTCGTAATACTTATACTATCCAGTTCGTTTCTTGAATCGGACCAGTTTAAATAAAAGTGTACTTTGTTGCCATTTGAATTTACCCTTGAATCGAAGGTATCATATGTATCTTTGATGTCGAACAATTCTTTAGTTTTTAAAATTGTAGCTTCCAGTTCCTTATCAAAGGATGCAGTTGCAAAAACGTTTGCAGATAATATTCCCATAAAAAAAATACTAATTACTAATAATACTATACATTTTTTCATTATTATCCCCTCCTATGAATATGTTTTATCGAAATCACTTTGTTCTTTTCAACATGGAATTCATCTGAAAGCCCATTCACTAGAACTAATCCCCTACCACATGATTTTAGATCATTAGGGTCATAGGAGCATAAATCATAATCAATACCGCCGCCTTCATCTTCAACTTCAATTATTAGTTTATTCTCTACCATTTCCAGTTTAAGACTTACACATTTAGAAGTCATGCAATCATTCCCGTGTAAAGCACCATTAACTATTAATTCATTTAATATTATTCTAATATCAAACATAATATCCTCATCTTTAATAAATTTATCTAAATTTACTAAAGTTTTATCTATGAAATCTCTAATTGTATCCAAATCACTACATACTTTGCCTCTATAAAAATAGGCCATGTCAATCACATCCAAATCAATTATTCTGTTAAAATGATTTTACCCATAAATCTATATTGTTAATCTATAAAAAGCTTTAAAAAATACCATATAAGTGGTTTGAAACACTTATATTGGGGTAAAATTATATCAGTTAAAATGAAAGGAGAATACTTATGGATAAATATGTTTGCGAACCATGCGGTTATGTTTATGACCCTGCTGAAGGGGACCCAGATGGAGGCATAGCTCCAGGTACTGCTTTTGAAGATCTTCCAGAGGATTGGGTATGCCCAATGTGCGGAGCTTCAAAGGATGAATTCTATAAAGAATAATACATAAAAGACCAGGATTACTGGTCTTTTGTTCTACCCAAAATTGGCTCGAATAATTGCCAAACCTTATCCACATTAATCTTCTTCTCAGAAGAATATGGTATGATAAGGTTCGTATCCTTAATTCCCAATTTCTCACGTATTATCTTAGTATTCTTTTGCCAGTTTGCTTTCGAAATTTTATCTGCCTTTGTAGCTATAACTAAACCTCTATAGCCAAAGGATTTTATCCAGTTGTACATGAGCAAATCTTGGTTAGTAGGTTCATGCCTTATGTCTACCAACAATGCTATCTCTTTAAGATTTTCTCTTGTGGTTAAATAGGATTCTATGATATCCCCCCATTTTTTTCTTTCACTCATGGATACTTGAGCATAACCATAACCTGGTAAATCCACAAATCTAAACGAGTTATTGATTATATAGAAGTTGATAGTTCTTGTTTTCCCGGGCTTACCACTTGTCCTAGCTAAATTTACTCTATTTATCATAGAATTTATAAAAGATGATTTTCCAACATTTGATCTGCCAGCAAAAGCTATCTCTGGCAGATCATCATTAGGATATTGTTTTGGTAAGGCTGCTATCGCATGAAGATCTGAACTAATTATCTTCATTTTTCTTCCACCTTCCTAATCAAAGCATGTTCCAATACTTCATCCATTTTCTTAACCAGTACAAATTCCATTTTCTTTTTAATTCTTTCAGGAATTTCCTCTAAATCCTTGCTGTTTTCAAAAGGTAATAATACCTTCTTTATTCCCATTCTATGTGCAGCCAAAAGCTTTTCTTTTATACCACCGACAGGTAATACTCTTCCACGCAGTGTAATCTCACCTGTCATAGCCATATCTCTATAGATTGGAGTATTGGAAAGTGCAGATACTACAGCAGTAGCTATGGTGATGCCCGCAGATGGACCATCCTTTGGAATTGCACCTTCTGGTACGTGAATATGGATATCCATATCCTTATAAAAATCGGGTTCAATATTTAACACATCAGAATTGGCTCTAATATAGCTGATACCAGTCATGGCAGATTCCTTCATCACGTCACCCAGTTTTCCTGTAAGTTGAAGCTTACCTGTGCCTTTCATAGTTGTCACTTCAATCGAAAGAGTCTCTCCTCCAACTGCAGTCCATGCCAACCCATTGGCCACACCAATCTGATTTTCTTCTTCTACTTCATCAAATCTATAGATTTTAGGACCCAGATAATTCTCCAGATTACCTGAATTAATCCTTACTGTTTTTTTATCCTCTTCAACTATTCTTTTAGCCGCTTTTCTACACAAATTGGCTATATTTCTTTCTAAATTTCTCACTCCGGCTTCTCTAGTATAATAGTTGATTATACCTTTTAGCACGGATTCTGAGATATGAAACTTTTCACTATCTAAACCATGCTCCTTCATTTGCTTAGGGAGCAGATATTTTAATGATATCTGAAGCTTTTCTTCATCTGTATATCCGCTAATTCTAATGACTTCCATTCTATCCAATAATGGAGCTGGAATACTAGCTGTTGTATTTGCTGTAGTTATAAAGAATACCTTTGACAAATCAAAAGGAACATCTAAAAAGTGGTCTGTAAAACTTACATTTTGTTCAGGATCTAAAACCTCTAGCAATGCACTCGCTGGATCTCCCCTAAAGTCACTACTTACTTTATCTATTTCATCAAATAAGAATAATGGATTTCTGCTTCCAGCTTTTTTTATTGAGCTTATTATTCTACCTGGCATGCTTCCTACATAAGTTCTTCTATGACCTCTGATTTCAGCCTCATCTCTTACTCCACCAAGTGACATTCTTACAAAATTACGATTTAGTGATTTAGCTATGGATTTTGCTATTGAGGTTTTACCTACTCCAGGTGGACCAACTAAGCAAAGAATGGGTCCTTTCATACTATTGGTTAGCTTTCTTATGGCAATAAACTCCAATATTCTTTCTTTTACATCCTCTAATCCATAATGATCTTTATCTAAGATACCTCTAGCTCTTTTTATATCTATCTTTTCCTTGGTTTCCTTATCCCAAGGCAAATCGACTATCCAATCAAGGTATGTTCGAATAACACCTACTTCGGCAGAATGTGGAGAGGTCTTAACCAATCTATCTACCTCTTTAAGTGCTTTTTCTTTTACCTCTTTAGGCATTCTAATTTTTTCTATTTTGAGTCTATACTCCTCTACATCAGCAGATATATCATCATCCTCGCCAAGTTCTTTCTGAATAGCCTTCAACTGTTCCTTTAGATAATATTCCTTTTGAACCTTGTTTATTTGTTTCTTTACTCTTTGATTAATTCTGTCCTCTATTTTTAACAACTCAATCTCTTTTTGCAAGATTCCATGCAGCACTTCTAGCCTTTCATAAAAATCAAAGGTTTCAAGTATTACCTGGTCATCTTCCTGTTTTAAGAATATATAAGATGATATAACATCTGCAAGCCTACCAGGATCTTCAATATCTGAAATTGATAACAAGACCTCTGAAGATACCTTTTGATTCAATGATATATATTCCTCTAAATCATCTATTACTAACCTCATGGCTGCTTCCATATCCTGATTTAACTCTACCTTTTCAGAATCATATGTCATATCTTCTATCTCAGCCTCAAAATATGGAGTCGTCTGAGTTATTTTTTTCACCTTACCTCTGCTTAAACCCTCTACCAATACTCTGATACTGCCTCCAGGTAGTTTTAACATTTGCTTAACTCTTGAAACTGTTCCCACTTGATAAAAATCATCCACATCAGGTTCGTCTACCTTCGGATTTATCTGAGTACATAAAAGTATAAGAGAATCATCTATCATGGCTTTTTCAAGTGCCTCAATAGATTTTTCTCTACCTACATCAAAATGAATTACCATATGAGGAAATATCGATATTCCTCTTAAAGGTATCAACGGTAAAGTTTTCAGTTCTATTGTATACGGGTTATTCATATCACACCTCCCTGCTGTTTTAGGCGCAATTTGCTACACAAATTTATTTGCTCCCTTTGGGCACATCGTAAATTTGGTGCTAATTGCGTTTGACCTGCCATTGATTTACAGAAAATACACTGTAAATCGGGTTAGGTCAAACAAAGAAAAGCTCACAAATGTGAGCCTTTAAGATGCAGATTCCTTACTGCTGGATTTCTTTGACCTACTCTTCTTTTTCCTATCAGAAAGTACCAAAGTAGGCTCTCCCTTGTTTTCTATTGTTTCCTTTGTTATAACACATTTTTCTATATCATCTCTATTAGGAATCTCATACATTATATCTAACATAACCTCTTCGATTATGCTTCTAAGACCTCTGGCACCTGTTTTTCTTTCAATGGCCTTTTTAGCTATCAACCCTAATGCATCCTGTTCAAATTCAAGCTCCACATCATCCATTCGTAACAGTTCCCTATATTGCTTTACTAATGCATTTTTAGGCTCTGTCAATATTTTTATTAATGCTTCATTATCTAGCTCTTCTAGTGTAACCAATATAGGCAACCTACCTACAAATTCGGGAATTAGTCCAAACTTAAGTAAATCCTCTGGCTGCAATTCCTTCAATAATTCGCCTACATTGTTCATAGTCTGAGTTTTGATATCTGCACCAAATCCCATAGATTTTTTACCTGTTCTTGCTTGAATTATCTTATCAAGTCCATCAAAAGCTCCACCAACTATAAATAAAATATTGGTTGTATCTACTTGAATAAATTCTTGATGAGGATGCTTTCTTCCACCTTGTGGTGGAACATTAGCAATAGTACCCTCAAGAATCTTCAATAAAGCCTGTTGAACACCTTCACCACTAACATCTCTTGTTATAGATGGGTTCTCTGACTTTCTTGCTATTTTATCTATCTCATCTATATATACTATGCCCTTTTCCGCTCTTTCTATGTCATAATCTGCAGCTTGAATAAGCTTTAATATTATGTTTTCCACATCTTCTCCTACATATCCAGCCTCGGTTAAAGAAGTGGCATCAGCAATCGCAAAAGGAACGTTTAATATCTTAGCCAGTGTTTGTGCCAATAATGTTTTACCTGATCCTGTTGGTCCAATCATCACTATATTGCTCTTCTGTAATTCTAAATCATTGTTTTTTGATGGCTTTTTGTTTATTCTCTTATAATGGTTATAAACTGCCACAGCAAGTGCTCTTTTGGCTCTTTCTTGCTTGATTACATACTCATCTAATGTCTCTTTAATTTTAGAAGGTTTTGGGACTTCGTTAAGATCATAATCATATGAATCTACAAATTCCTCTTCTATAATCTCTTGACATAGTTCTATACATTCATTACATATATAAACGTTAGGTCCTGCAATAAGCCTTTTTACCTGATCCTGTGGCTTGCCGCAGAAAGAGCATCGCAGCTGTTTATCATCATTTTTAGCCATGGGCTCACCTCACTTTAAATTATCGGAAACAATTGCTATTCAATTGCATCACACCACTTAAAACAAATCTTAACTTTGTTTTAAGTCTCTATTTTGAACAACTTCATCTATAATACCATATGCAACAGCCTCTTTTGCTGTCATAAAAAAGTCTCTGTCAGTATCTTTTGAAACCTTTTCTAAAGGCTGACCTGTTCTTTCAGATAAAATTTCATTCAATCTATCTCTCATTTTCAATATTCTTTCAGCATGAATTCTTATATCTTCGGCTTGACCTTGAGTACCTCCCAAAGGTTGATGTATCATTATATCTGCATTTGGTAATGAAAGTCTCTTTCCTTTCGCACCTGCTGTAAGTAGGAACGCACCCATACTAGCTGCCATACCAATACATATTGTTGAAACATCCGGTTTTATATATTGCATTGTATCATATATAGCAAAACCAGCACTTACCGAACCACCAGGACTGTTAATATATATTTGTATATCCTTATCCGGATCTTCCGCTTCTAAAAATAATAATTGTGCTACTATTAAATTGGCTGTAACATCATTAATTTCTCCACCAAGAAAAATTATCCTTTCCTTTAAAAGTCTAGAATAAATATCATATGATCTTTCACCACGATTAGTTTGTTCAACTACCATTGGTACCAATGCCATGACAATCCCTCCTATTATTTAAAATTAACCCTTGATAAAAGAAGGTCTATTACCTTACTATTTGTTATACCCGCCTTTAAGAAACCTAAATCGCCCTTCTTCATATCAGCTATAAATTTCTCTTTATTTTCCTGTTTATATTGGTCTGCTAGTTTTTCTAGCTCATCATCTAGTTCTTCATCAGAAACTTCGATATTTTCTTTCTTACCAATAGCCTCTAATACAATGTCAGCTCTGACTCTTTTTTCAGCTAAAGGTTTTAATTGATCTTTGAGTCCTTCCAAATCTGAGCCTGTTAGTTCTAGGTATTTATCCAATTCTAGGCCTTGCATTCTCACTCTATATTCAAAATCTGCAACTTCGTTTTCAACTTGAGTATCAATCATTCCTTTTGGAATATCAACCTTTGCATCCTCAACGACCTTGTCTACTACTTTATTTTCCAATTCAACTTTTTCTTGCTTCTTAAAATTTTCTTCCATTTTAGTTCTTAAATCATTTTTATATTCTTCTAAAGTATCGAACTCACTTACATCTTTTGCAAATTCATCATCTAGTGCCGGAAGTTCTTTTGTCTTGATATCCTGAATTGTAACCTTGAATAAAGCAGGTTTTCCTTGTAAGTTTTCTACATGATATTCTTCGGGAAATGTAACATTTACGTCTACTACTTCACCCTTATTATGTCCTATAAGCTGTTCTTCAAAGCCTGGTATAAAGCTATTTGAGCCTATTTCAAGTTGATGATTAGTTGCAGTGCCACCCTCAAATTGTTCCTCATCAACAAATCCTTCAAAATCTATAGTCAATATATCTCCATTTTGTGCTTCTCTATCGCCAGCATCTATCATTCTGGCATTCATGTCTTGAGTTGTCTTTAGCTCTGACTCTACCATTTCGTCTGTAACATTATACTCTATTTTTTCTAATTCTATACTTTCATAATCTCCCAGTTCAACCTCAGGTTTAACGTCTACATGAATCTTAACTACAATAGGTTCGCCTTTTTTAATTTCTTCTACATCTACATGAGGAGTATCTACAACACTAAGTTCTAATTCTTCTACTGCACCTTCGTATAATTTTGGCAACAAAGCATTGATAGCATCTTCATAGAAGAAATCCTCTCCATAATTCATGTCTATTATTTTCTTAGGAACCTTTCCTTTTCTAAACCCAGGTATATTAAATCTCGATCTGTTCTTTAAGAAAGCCTGATATACAGCATCCTCGAATTCATCTGATGCTAGTTCAATATTAAAATATACCGTATTTTTCTCTTTTTTTTCAAATACTGCCATACGTAATGGACCCCCTAAATATTTTTAGATTTAGTTTTTTCTATAACATTATATCATAATATTTAAGCAACGGAAGCAATTTCTAGAAATTGCTACACACCGCTGCAACGAGGTGAAGGACTTTCTGACCCTACTATATCGCCTCGTTATAACATAACAATATTGTTCAAAGCATAGTAAAAAAACCAATGGTATAACCACTGGTTTCATCTGGTGCGGGATAGAGGACTTGAACCCCCACGTCAATGACACTAGATCCTAAGTCTAGCGCGTCTGCCAATTCCGCCAATCCCGCATAACAAGCACTAACAATGCTCACTTTATAATTATAACATCCAGATGATTTTTGTCAAATATTTTTTTATAACAAATTCTATTGGTAGAATATCACATCCATTCCTAAAAGGCAATAATCACTCCACCATCATTGACATAGCCTGTACTAAGACCTTTAGTTTCGACTATTATTATATCTTTAAAATTGTATTTTTTAAGACTTTCTTTTAAATCTAAGGCTTTCTGAAGCGCATTGGCATGAGAAATAGCCACAATTCTTTCCTCAAATTTAACTCCGGATTCACCTATACTCTCTACCAATTTTTTAAATGCTTTATTGCTTCCTCTTGCCTTATCAACAAGCCCTATATTGCCATCAGGAGTAGCACACATAACAGGTTTAATGTTTAAGGCATTGATTATTAATCCTTTAGTCTTAGATATTCTTCCATTCTTAATCAAGTTATCCAAGTTTTCTGATATAAAATAAGTCTTCATATCTTCTATAAATTTTTCTACCTTTTCAACTATTTGCAGATTTGATATTTTTTCATCTATGGCATCCTTGATTTTTATAGCTATAAGAGTCTCTCCTACACTTGCTGACTTTGAATTGAAAACATGAATAAATTTATTAGGATGCTCCTCCATGACCATATCCTTTGCCAAAAGAGCACTATTATATGTGCCAGATAATTGCTCCGAAATTGTAACTACAAAAATATTATCTGCATCTAGATATTCCCTTACAAAATCACCTGGTGATGGACATGAAGTCTTTATTGGATTTGAACTTGCATTCATTTCCTTAATTAATTCCTGTACGTCCAAATCTTTATCATCAATAAAGGTGTGATGGTCAACATCTATCTTAAAGGGAACAAGGCTTATATCCATATTCTCCTCCAATATGCTATTCAGATCACAACTACTATCAGCTACAATTTTATAATCCATTTCATTCCTCCTAATTTCCACTTATTTTGTTCCAATTCTTTCTTCGATAAAATTTGCCAGATTCTGCGCTATATTTGTTATTTCTTCCTGATCTTTTCCCTCGATCATCACTCTTACCAACGGCTCAGTACCAGAAGGTCTGATAACTACTCTTCCGTCACCTTTAAACCTCATTTCAATCTTTTCAATCTCTGCCTTTATTTCTGAATTATCCATATATTTATATTTAAGTTCATTATCAACTTTTGCATTTATCAGCACTTGTGGATAATTCTTCATCACATCATTGAGCTCTGATAATGATTTGTTTGATTGTTTCAATACTTCCAATAAGTGTAGTCCTGTAGCTAGACCATCGCCGGTAGTATTGTAATCCAGAAAAATAATATGGCCTGATTGTTCTCCACCTAATGAATAACCACTCTTTAACATTTCCTCTAGAATATACCTATCTCCTACTGTTGTTTTAACTATGTTCATATCATTTTCTTTAAGATATACATCTAGCCCCATATTGGTCATGACTGTTCCTACAACTGTGTTATTTTTTAATTTCCCCTTGTTTTTTAAATCTGTTCCACAAATAGCAAGTATATGATCACCATCAACAATTCTGCCCTTTTCATCAATAGCTATGATTCTATCAGCATCTCCATCGAAGGATAGTCCTATATCAGCTTTTGTATCTAAAACTAGTTGTTGAATAATAGATGGATTGGTTGAGCCACATTTATCATTTATATTTATACCGTTAGGGCTTGTATTTATTGCTATAACATTTGCACCAAGTTCTTTTATTATTTCAGGACCTATTTTATAAAGGGCACCATGACCTAAATCCATTGCGATGGTTAGTCCACTTAAGTCCATACTAATTGAAGATTTAAGAAACTCCTTATAGTCCCTAGCCCCATTGTCTTCAATATATACCCTTCCAATTTTATCTTTAATTGGTCTTATATCGATTTCTTTATCATTTAATATTATATCCTCAATCTTATCCTCTACTTCATCAGGAAGCTTTAATCCTTCATAGTTAAAGAATTTAATACCATTGTATTCGCCGGGATTATGCGATGCAGATATGACAACTCCTGCCAGAGCCCTATATTTTCGAGTCAAATATGCTACAGCTGGTGTTGGTATGACTCCAAGAGAGATTACATCCAACCCCATCGAGCAAAACCCAGCCGTTAATGCAGCTTCCAGCATATCTCCGGAAGCCCTTGTATCCTTTCCAATCAATATTTTGCCTTGACTTTCTTCCGTAAGTATATATGCTCCTGCCCTTCCTATTTTATAGGCAAATTCAGGAGTTAAATCCTTATTGGCAATACCTCTTACTCCATCTGTACCAAATAATTTACTCATTTTATTCCCCCTCTTCAATTCACATTAATCAATTCACAATTCACAGTTCACAATTCACAGTTCACAGTTCACAATTCACAGTTCACAGTTCACAATTCACAGTTCACAATTACTAGGGTCATTCTTTTGGGTCTTAAACCCAAGATTCTTCACTTCGTTAGAATGACAGCGCTGGATGAGATTCCCCGACTAAGCCCGCGATGACAAAAAGTTTGTCATTCTGAGCGTCAGCGAAGAATCTCGGGTTTGTCATGTCAATTTATTTTATATTTTCCTTTTATCAACTCAATTAACTTCTTCTTATCATTATACTCTGGATGGTCAATAACCTTATCTGTCAAATAATCTAAAATCTCACCTATTTGCTTTCCTTTTGGAAAACCTAAAGCTATTATATCATCCCCATTAATTTTTAAATGACTTTTTTCATATGGTTCATGATCTTTTAATATTTTTTCTATTCGTCTTATCTTTTCATCTAAAACGCTTACATCCTTATTTCCATTCTTACATTTCATATCAGCTTTTTTAAGTTCAAATAAATCAAATATATTTTCTTTACCTACTCTTCTAAGCTGTCTTTTCAATCCTTTTTCCTTCATATTGGAATGATGCATATGCTCTCTCACAAGTGTGGATACAATATCAGTAAAATTCTTAGAGCATCTTAATCTAGTAAGTATATCTTTTGACATTTCAGCTCCAAGCTTATCATGATTAAAATAGTGTCCGACACCCTTCTCATCTATTGAAAATGTCAATGGCTTAGCTATATCGTGAAGAAGAGCAGCCATCCTTATTTCAAGTACTGGTGGTGTATTGTCTACAACACAAAGAATATGCTCGTATAGTGTTCTGTTATGGTGAGGATTTTTCTGGTCAAAATCTATTGTTTCAACTAGCTCCGGAATTACATAATTCAATAGTCCCATATCCTCCATCAACCGAATACCCTTGGAAGGTCTTTCGGATAATAATATCTTGAAAATCTCATCTTTAATTCTTTCAGCACTTATATACTTTATAGAATCACTGAGTTTTTCACAGGCTATATATGTATTTTCATCAATAGAAAAGTCAAGCTGAGTAGAAAACCTAACTGCACGAAGAATCCTTAGATAATCCTCATTAAGTCTTTCAGATGGTTCTCCTATTGCTCTAATAATCCTTGATTCTATATCCTGTATTCCATTATATGGATCAATTATACCAGTATTCTTATTATATACTATGGAATTTATGGTGAAATCCCTTCTGCTTAAATCTTCTTTAATATTCCTTGAAAATGTAACTTCACTTGGTCTGCGACCGTCTATATACTTTCCTTCTTTTCTATATGTAGTGACTTCAATATCTCCTTCAGACTGTATAACAACTATTGTCCCAAATTGCTTTCCAACATATAAGGTTTTGTAATTTTTGAATACCTCCTGGATTTCATCAGGAGTTGCAGAGGTAGTCACATCATAGTCATTAGGAATTCGATTTAGGATTAAATCTCTAACACATCCACCTACTATAAAAGCTTCAAATCCAGCCTCTTCTAATCTATTTAAAACCTTATTCACATAACCAGGTATATATAGTTCCATAAAAATCCTCCAATATCATAAACTTAGTATAACATAGTATTTGCAAATTACAATTCACAATTCTCAATTCACAAAAAATGACTCTGAAGAAATCTTCAAAGCCATTTTAACTATCATATTCAAATTTTTAAAATACTTATTATTATCTATTATGAAAAAGGAGATTTACCATATTCATTGTCAACTGCTTTTCGTATCCATTCCTCATCTCTTTCAGGAAGCTCCCTTGTTATGGAGGATTCAAACCATACCAAGCCCTCATAATCATGGTTTACTATTTCCCATTTACCATCTTCCATCTTTAATACAAAGTTATTCAGTCCCTTTGAAATAAATCTGGGATAGTCCTTGCTTTCATCAAGATCTAATTCGACTGTTACGGAAGCATATTCTCCATTGATATTCATATCCTTAACAATTATTTCAAAAGGGTATTTGTTTTTATTTACAATCGCATAATTCATTTCTTCTATATGCTTTCTTTGTATTATTAACTTCTTTAGAGCAGTTACTTTATTCTTGTTTTGAATCCTGCTCATATCCAAAAATGGTTCTATGTCTATGTAATCAAGATTTACATATGCCTCATATTGAGTATCAAAAAAACTCTCAATAAAACTTATGAGCTTCTTTTCTTCACGATCATATATTTCACAGCCTGATAATTGTAAACTTGAAACTATGATAATAATTAGTACTAATCTTTTATTCACACTACCACCCCGGTCCCAGATAAATACATCATAACTATCCCTCATAATATATAACCATTTAGGAACTCATTTTGTGACATATTTTTAGAAAATATTTTATTAATTTTTCTTAATATTTATTATGATTTTAATTTTTATCAATTACATCAAAGATATAATTGGATTTATTTTTATCCTCTTAATAATATAACGATTTAAAACCCACTTTCACTACAAGATTTATGAAAAATTTAAAATATTTTATTTGAATAACATATTTTAATTTCAATTCATATTAGTATTTTCTTCTCTTATTATATATAACGAAATTTAAGAGGCTTTTGTGGACACTTTTTTTAAATTTATTTTATGTTTTCTAAAATTACTTAGATAATAATCTTTATAAGCCCTTAAAAGGACACTTCGTCTAAAGTTTATAATAAAACAATCTATAGACTGGGAGGATTTTATGATTACCATTTTCCAGCCATCCATAGTCAGCAAGTTGTATATCCGTCATTTGAGGTGCAGGACCATAACTTATACTTCTTTCACTTTAGAACTCTTTCTGTTCTTACTTATATAACGTTTGAAAGAATACTTTCACTACAAGATTTTTAAAGTTTTTTATTTATTTTTAGTATAACTTACTTGCCTTAGTGATTTATCTGGGTAATAAAGTGTAACTACATAGTAGCTGTCATCCTCTAATTCTACCTACCTGAACATCTATATATCCATTCTCATTTATTCGCCTAAAGCTTCTAGAACCTTCAGAGTTTTCAAAAATAACCTCTGAAGAAATAATATTCCTTGATTCCTTTTGCTTGTTTGCTATGATATCCTCCGCTATATTAATCCAATCTTCTGATTCTATAATATCTTGGATTTTATCTTTTTCAATAGGAATAAATTCATTAATTGAACACCAACCTTTTGTTTGTATAACCTCTCCTGTTAATGCATCAATAAATATAGCATATTCACAAAATGTTCCTCCTTTTACCTTTAAGGAGTCGACTTATCGGGATATGAAGATAAATCCGAAATTCTAAAAGTGGCTGAGAGTGTTTTGTTTTTAGAATAGAAATATATATTCGTTAAAACCTAAAAAAGACTTTGAAGAATTGTCTCCAAAGTCATTTTAAATTAGTATTTCTTTAATAGAATTGTAGCGTTATGTCCTCCAAAGCCAAGGGAATTTGACATTGCATAGTTCATATCCCTTTGTACTGCTTTATTTGGAGTATAGTTTAAGTCACATTCCTCATCTGGGTTTTCATAATTAATTGTCGGAGGAATCATTCCTTCCTTTAAAGCTAATGCTGTAGCAATAGCTTCAATTCCACCGGCTGCTCCAAGTAAATGCCCTGTCATTGATTTTGTTGAGCTGATATTGATATCTTTTGCATGCTCTTTAAATAATGTTTTTATGGCTAGGGTTTCAAGCTTATCATTGAAGTAAGTTGAAGTACCATGCGCATTTATATAGCCAATCTCATTTGAATTAACTGAACCATCATCTAATGCTAAAGACATAGCTTTGACAGCACCTTTAGCTTCCGGATCTGGCTGTGTAATATGAAATGCATCTGATGAAGCTCCATACCCAACTAATTCTGCATAAATGGTAGCCCCTCTTTTTAATGCATGCTCTAATTCTTCTAATACTAAAATTCCTGCTCCTTCTCCCATGATAAAGCCATCTCTTTCCTTATCAAAAGGTCTGCTTGCTTTATGTGGATCATCACTTCTTGTTGACAAAGCTTTCATTGAACAAAAGCCTGCTATTGCTACAGGTGTGATGCTTGCTTCCGTACCTCCTGTAATTGCCATATCAAGGTATCCATGCTTTATCATTCTAAATGATTCTCCAATTGCATGTGTGGCTGAAGCACATGCTGTTGTTATGGTCATAGAAGCTCCTGTCAATCCAAAGTTCATGGAAATCTGTCCAGCTGCCATATTTGATATCATCATAGGAATAAATAACGGACTAACTCTATTTGGTCCTTTTTGTGTATATTTAATTACTTCATTTTCAAGACTTTCAATTCCACCTATTCCCGATCCAATAATAGTACCGATTCTATCCTTATCTAAACCATCTAGGTCTATCTTTCCATCTTCTAGTGCCAATTTAGTAGCAGCTACTGCAAATTGAGCAAATCTATCCATCCTTTTTGCTTCCTTTTTTTCAAAAAAATCAAGGGGATTGAATTCATTTATTTCAGCTGCAACCTTAGTATCGTGATTTTCAGTATTGAATCTTGTTATATATCCTATTCCAGATTTCCCAGCCAAAAGTGAGTTCCAGTAGTTTTCTTTACCTATGCCTATAGGAGTAATAGACCCAAGGCCTGTAATTACGACTCTATTCATTTTTTACCCCTTTCATTAGGAGATTTTTTCTTCAAGGTATTTTACTATATCTCCAATATTCTTGAATGCTTCAGCGTCTTCGTCTGGAATACTGATTCCAAATTCATCTTCTAAAGCCATCATTATTTCTACAGCATCTAATGAATCTGCTTCTAAATCCTTCATCATTGAAGTTTCAATAGTGATATCTCCTGCATCTACATCTAATTGTTCCGCAATTATATTTTTAACTTTTTCAAATAACATTTTTATATTCCTCCATTTTTTATTAAATTCACAGGTCACAGTTACCAGGGTCATTCTTATGGGGTCTTAACCCCGAGATCCTTCGCTTGCTCAGGATGACAGCTTTGCTGTCTTACATTGCCATTCCACCATTTACATTGATAACCTGGCCTGTTATATAGTCTGATTCTTCGCTTGCTAGGAAATTCACCACATTGCTAATATCTTTAGGTGTTCCAAAGCTATTTAGTGGAATCTGACTTAACATTTGGTCTTTTACTTCATCTTTCAATACATTTGTCATATCTGTTTGGATAAATCCCGGTGCTACTGCATTTACTCTGATGCCTCTTGAAGCTAGTTCTTTAGCTATGGATTTTGTAAATCCAATGACTCCTGCCTTTGAAGCTGAATAATTGCTTTGACCGGCATTTCCTGTTATACCAACTACAGATGCAATATTAATTATTTTGCCATATTTCTTTTTCATCATACCTCGAGCTACTGCTTTGGTACATAGAAATACGCCCTTCAAATTTACATTCAGTACATCGTCCCAATCCTCTGATTTCATTCTTATGAGAAGATTATCTTTTGTAATACCTGCATTATTTACCAATATATCAATAGTTCCTAATTCTTCTTCTACCTTTTTAACAATAGAGTTTACATCCTCTTCTATACTTGAATCGCCTTGAATAGATATGGCTTTAACTCCGTTTTTCTTTAATTCTTCAACAGCATCTTCTGCTTTAGTAGAGTTGGAATTATATGTTATAGCAACATTAATTCCATTTTTAGATAAACCTATTGCAATTTCCTTTCCAATTCCTCTACTTCCACCCGTAACTAATGCAACTTTATTTTCCATTATTAAGCCCCCTTTCTTAGAATTTCAATTACTTCATAATAGGATTCTAAATTTGATACATTAAGGGACTTTACATCTACGTCCATGGATTTACCAATTCTTTTCACAAATCCACACAATGATTTTCCTGGTCCTATTTCAACAAAGGTATCCACACCTTCATTTATCATATATTCCACAGACTGCTGCCATAGCACGGATTTGCTTACCTGATTAACAAGCTTCTCTTTTATTTCTTCTTTGCTTTTAATGGATTTACCATCAACATTAGAAACTACCTTTTTATCTAATCTTTTTAAATTTACCTTTTCTAATTCATTAGCTAATTTAACACCAGCAGATGCCAACATACTTGTGTGGAACGGTGCACTAACTGGCAACTGCACAGCCTTTTTCGCACCTAATTCTAAAGCTTTATCACAAGCTATTTTTATTCCTGCTAATTCTCCGGAAATAACTATTTGCTCAGGACTATTGTAATTAGCCACTTCTACAATTCCATATTCCTCTGAAGCTTCAAGCACTTCCGGTAGGTTCAATCTATTCAATCCCAACAATGCAGCCATTCCTCCTACACCTAACGGAACAGCCTCTTGCATAAACTTTCCTCTTTCTCTAACAATTTTTAAGGCATCAGAAAATTCAAGAGACTTACTCATGACAATTGAACTATATTCACCTAAACTTAGACCAGCTGTATATTCACAATCAATGCCTTCTTTTTGTATTGCCTTAAGCATTGCTATACTTGTAGCCAAGATCGCTGGTTGTGTGTTTTCAGTTTTCTTCAAGTCTTCCTCATTTCCGTTAAATATAAGGTTACTCAAATCCATATTCAATACATCATCAGCTTCATCAAAAATCATTCTTGATTCCTTAATATTTTCGTAGAAATCATGACCCATTCCGATATATTGCGCCCCTTGCCCAGGGAAAATAAACGCTGCCTTATTCATTATCTTCACCACCTAACTTTAGTGAAGATATTCTTTCAAGCACTTCATTGGTCTGGTCAAACATACCCTCAATGATATCCTTACAGCTTTTAACATCACAAATTAAACCAGCTACCTGACCTGACATCACTGAACCGTTTTCTACATCTCCGTCTTTTACGGCCATTTTTAGTCTGCCAACACCAAGTTTTTCTAATTCTTCTGGCGATGCTCCGGATTTTTCTATATTTAAATATTCTCTTGTAAATTTGTTTTTTAATACTCTGCATGGATGCCCAGTACTTCTCCCAGTTACTATAGCATCTCTATCGTGAGCTTTTAAAATCTCTTGCTTATATTTTTCATGAATATTTGACTCTATTGAACAAACAAATCGTGTACCAACCTGAACTCCTTCCGCTCCTAATGCAAAGGCAGCAGTTAGGCCTCTTCCGTCAGCTATCCCTCCGGCTGCAACGACAGGTATTTTTACACTATCAACTACTTGTGGTATCAGTGCCATAGTAGTTAGTTCACCTATATGTCCACCAGCCTCAGTTCCTTCTGCAATAACAGCATCAACGCCTAATTTTTCTAACCTTCGTGCTAAAGATACAGTAGGTACTACAGAAATGACTTTAATGTTTAATGCTTTAAATCTGTCTATATATTTTCCTGGGTTTCCTGCACCTGTAGTTACAACAGGAACCCTCTCGTCACATACAATATCTACTATGTCCTCAGCATAGGGTGAAAGTAACATGATGTTGACCCCAAAAGGTTTATCAGTTATTTCCCTAAGTTTTCTAATCTCATTTCTTAAATACTCTCCTGGTGCATTACCAGCTGCTATAATTCCCAGTCCACCAGCCCCTGAAACTGCCGCTGCAAGTTCATGTGTGGCAACCCATGCCATACCGCCCTGTATTATAGGGTACTTGATATCAAGCAGTTTTGTAATCCTAGTATCAATCATCCAATCCCTCCTTATTCCATTTTATGACCATTGAACCCCAGGTTAACCCTGCTCCAAAGGCTACTAATACAACATTATCGCCTTTTTTTATTCTGCTTTTCTTTATTGCTTCATCTAAAGCAACTGGAATGGAAGCGGATGACATATTACCATATTTATTTAAATTTATATAAGCTTTGTCTCTGCTTAGTTTTAATTTTTTTAAGGCTGCATCAATAATTCTTATATTTGCCTGATGAGGTACAAGAAAGTCTAAATCCTCAGGTTTTAGATTTGCTTTTTCTACAACATCCAAGGATGCTTTTTCCATGATCCTTACGGCAAACTTAAATACATCTCTACCTTCCATTTTAATCGTATGAAGCTTATCCTTTACAGTGTCAACTGATGCTGGTAATTTTGAACCTCCGGCAGGAACTATCAATGATTCTCCATTACTGCCATCTGCACCTAATTCATATGAAAGGATACCATAGCCTTCCTCACATTCTTCAAGAACAACCGCCCCGGCCCCGTCACCAAATAGTACACAGGTATTTCTATCTTCCCAATTTACAATCTTTGATAAAACTTCAGAGCCTACAACCAATACCTTACTGTAAACACCTGAAGATATAAAATTTGCACCTGTTGCTATACCGTATACAAATCCTGAACAACCTACACTCATATCAAAAGCCGCGGCTTTTGTAGCACCTATTTTGTTCTGTAAAACACAGGCTGTTGATGGGAAAAAATAATCTGGAGTAGCCGTAGCCACAACAATTAAATCAATTTCCTCTGGTTTTGTATTTGCATCATCCAAAGCTCTTAGAGCAGCTTCTATTGCTAGGTCAGAAGCAGACTGATTCTCACATGCAACTCTTCTTTCCTCTATTCCAGTCCTTTCTACTATCCATTCATTATTTGTATCAACCATCTGAGACAAATCAAAATTCGTCAGAACCTTTTCTGGAACATAGCTGCCTATGCCGGAAATACCAACTGAAATTTTTTTCAATCCTTCACCTCCACTATTCTATTATATTTTATCTACTCTCTTTTCCCATTACCACCTCCTAAAATTTAAATTTGCAAAATATTTAGGTTTCAATTATTATATGATATATAATAATCAAAAACTTATGAATAAGTATATTATATTTTTATATAATAATCAATCTTAAGTTTTCGATAATCAATGTTGAAAAGAGGTGAATTAGTGAATAAAACCGTATTAATTGAAGAAATCATGGAAATTATTCCTCATAGAAACCCTTTCCTTTTTGTCGATAAAGTAGAAATACTGGAGGATGGAATCAAAGGGATAGGGTATAAAAATGTAACTATGAACGAATACTTTTTCCAAGGTCACTTTCCAGGCAAACCAGTAATACCAGGTGTAATAATCATTGAGACAATGGCTCAAGTTGGAGCAGTTATTCTTCTTTCCAAGGATGAATTTAAAGGCAAAATACCATATTTCGCCGGTATAAATAAATTCAGATTTAAAAAAATTGTAAAACCTGGTGATACTCTTAGGATGGAAGTGGAAATAATAAAACTAAGAGGTTCAATAGGCATTGGGCAAGGTAAAGCATATGTAGGAGACGAGATAGCTGCAGAAGGAGAATTCATGTTCGCAATAGAAGACAGGTAGGAGATACGAACTAAGAACTAAGAACTAAGAGGTAAGAGATAAGAGTTAAGAGATAAGAGATAAGAACTAAGAACTAAGGATGTCATCCTAAGCGTAGTGAAGGATCTCCGCTTTAGACAGTATAATCACTGCTATGGTCATTCCGAGCTTGTCGAGGAATCTCGGGTTTAAGCCCCGTAAGAATGACCCTGACAATTGTGCATTGTGAATCGTGAATTGTGAATTGAATTGAAAGGAGTGTTTAAATGAATCTACCACAAATAAACATTGGTGGTAAAGTGACTAAATTTCCTATAATTCAAGGAGGTATGGGAATTGGTGTTTCTTTGTCAAGGCTTGCTTCAGCTGTTGCAAACTATGGAGGAATAGGAGTTATCTCCGGGGTTCAAATTGGCTTTAGAGAAGACGATTTTGAAACTAATTGTGATAAAGCAAATGAAAGGGCACTTGCCAAAGAAATAAGAAAAGCACGTGAATTGAGTCCCAGAGGAATATTGGGAGTTAATCTAATGGTTGCTATAAACAATTACAAGGAAATGGTAATGGTAGCAGTAAAAGAGAAAGTTGACTTGATAATTTCTGGAGCAGGTTTACCTAGTGAATTACCCTCACTAGTAAAAGGCAGCGATACTAAAATAGCACCTATAGTTTCATCGAGCAAAGCTGCTGCAGTGATTACCAAGCTGTGGAAAAAACGATATGATTATCTGCCAGATTTAGTGATAGTTGAGGGTCCAAAAGCAGGTGGACATCTTGGCTTTTCCTTAGAGCAGTTAAGTAGTGATAATTTACCTCATTTAAACGAGATAATCCAAGATGTAATCAATGTTTTGAAGCCCTTGGAGAAAGAAAGTGGTAAAAAAATACCCGTTATAGCAGCTGGTGGAATATTTAATAAAGAGGATATAAAAAAATGCATAGAATTGGGTGCCTCTGGTGTTCAGATGGGTACAAGATTTGTTGCTACAGAAGAATGTGATGCAGCTGAAGAATTTAAAATGGCCTATATAAATTCAAAGATGGATGATATAGACATAATACTAAGCCCTGTAGGTATGCCAGGTCAGGCTTTAGTTAATCCTTTTATTAAAAAGATTAGAATAGAAAAGGAAAAAATCAGCAAATGCTATAAATGTTTGACTCCTTGTAAACCAGCCACTACACCATATTGCATATCGAAAGCCCTGATTAATTCTGTAAAAGGGGATGTAGATAACGGTTTAGTTTTTATAGGAAAAAATGGATATAGAATAAATAAAATGACAAATGTTAAAGAATTAATAGATGAATTATTTAGTATTTAAAGGTGCATATATGCACCTTTTTTTATAGTTCCGAATATATTGTAATAGGGATAAGTACAAACAATTTGACCTTGACAACAATAATAAAATTGGAGGAACTGTAATGGGAAAACAAGTAATCGATACTCATGTTAGTAATGTTAGAGTTATGGAAAGCAATATTCATAATAATAAATCTATGGGCAAATCGTTATATTCAAATAATATTGTAAAAAATTGTCGTGATAACTGTGTTGAAGTTGAAAGTACAGTATTAGATAATTGCACTAATACACCTGTCACTCCTATTGGATTATCCAGCGGAGTTGTAGCAAGAATACCTGTAGTTTTAGCAGAATTTACTATTCGCTTTAATCTTCATGCATATGTAGATCTTCCAGAACAGGCTTTGGAAATAAAGAATGTTAAGAAGAGAATAAAAATAACACAATGTATATTACTCCAACCAACCAATGTTCTTTTCATTAAAGGTTTTGTACGCAAAGTAATTGATTATACCACTAGAAAATGTTCTAAACGTGATGGAGTGTGCGGGGAGATACATCATTGTACAATAGATGTACCTTTTGAATGTTCAACTCCTATATCATTCACAACTCCACCTGCAACTCTTTTGACAAATACCGAGGAAGAATTCGAATACTTTAGAAGGTCTGAGTTGCCGAACCAGCATTTTGCTGAAAAAGATCATTTATTATCAGGGGATTTATCAGAGATTAATCAATTTAAAACAGAGAACTTTAATGAGCTTCCTTTCTGTGACTTAATTACTGCAAACATATATGAATTCGATGAGTTTATCGGACGAGAAGCATCATATAAAGATATGTTACCTTTTGAAGAAGGACTTTTTAGCAGATTAGAAGAAAAAATGGTTATAGAGTTAACTTTACAACTACTTCAAAACAGACGTGTATCAATTGGTTCTACTTCTGGTAGAGATAATTATAGATGTGATGATTGATAACAATCTTAAGGCGCTCGATTAGCGCCTTATATTTATACTACAGTAGAAATTGTCATCTCTTTAATAACTCTCGATCCTCTTTCCAATGCCTCTTTATTTATAGTAAGTAGATGTGCCTTTGATTCACCAAATACCTTGCCAAAGGCTTTATAGATGGATTCAATCTCTACGGGCTTTACTACTTCCAGATATGCACCAAGCATAACCATATTTGCAATTTTCAAGCTTCCCAATTCATTAGCTATTTCATTTGCAGGTATATAATATACATCAATATCATCTCTTGTTGATTCTCTGTCTATTAATGATGAATTAATAAATAATTTTTCTCCAGGAATGACTGCACTCTCAAATTTATCCAAAGATGGCTTGTTTAGTACCATGACTGTAGTAGCCTCTATAACAATAGGAGAACCTACAGGTTCCGTGGATATTATTACATTACAGTTTGCTGTACCTCCACGCATTTCAGGTCCATAAGACGGCAGCCAAGAAACCTTTTTGTCCTCTATCATTCCAGAATAAGTAAGTAATTGACCCATGGCCATTACACCTTGTCCTCCAAATCCGGCTATTATAATTTTTTCTTCCATATTATTTCCCCTCCTCTGGTCTTCTGAAATTACCAAGCGGATAATAAGGTATCATATTCTTTTCAAGCCATTTTATAGCTTCTACAGGTGTATACCCCCAGTTTGTCGGACATGTGGATAAAATTTCAACAATTCCAAAACCTTTACCTTCCAACTGTGTTTTAAAGCACTCTAATATTGCTCTTTTTGCCTTTCTAACATGTGCAGGAGTAGTAACTGTAACTCTTTCTACAAATTTGGCTCCGTCAATAGTAGCAATCATTTCACTTACCCTTATTGGTTTTCCTGTTAAAGATTCATCTCTTCCATATGGAGCTGTAGTGGCCTTTTGTCCTATAAGTGTTGTAGGTGCCATTTGTCCTCCTGTCATTCCGTATATAGCGTTGTTTACAAATATGGTAGATATCTTCTCTCCTCTATGTGCAGCATGAACAATTTCTGCTGTGCCTATGGATGCAAGGTCTCCATCTCCCTGATAGGTAAATACAAAATTATCAGGATGAACTCTTTTTATTCCTGTTGCCACTGCAGGAGCCCTGCCATGAGCAGCCTCTTGCATATCACAATTAAAATAATCATAGGCTAAAACTGCGCATCCAACTGGCGATACTCCTATAGCCTTATCTAATATACCTAATTCCACCATTGCTTCTGCAACTAATCTATGGATTATGCCGTGTGTACATCCTGGACAATAATGGGTTGGTTTTTCTGTTAAGCCCCTAGTTTTTTCAAATGCTATAGCCATTTATTTTTCACCCCCATAGATTTCTTTAACCTTATTTACTATTGCCTCAGGAGTCGGAATCATACCTCCACTTCTCCCGTAAAAGTAAGTTGGTATACGACCTTTAACTGCTATTTTCACGTCATCTATCATCTGACCTGTATTCATTTCTACAGTTAATATCCCCTTACAATCATCCTTTATCTTATCAAATTCTTCATATGGATAAGGATATAATGAAATAGGTCTTATGAGACCGACCTTGTAGCCTTCCTTTTCCAACTTGGCAATTGCTGTTTTGGCAATTCTTGATGTAGTTCCATAAGCAGATATAACTACATCAGCATCCTCAAGATTATAGGATTCAACTCTTATTTCTTCATCCCTCATTCTCTGATATTTATCTTGTAGAATTTTATTATGTCTTTCTAAATCTTCTGCATCTAAGTATAGTGAGTTGATGACATTGGGTTTTCTCCTGCCTTTTGTACCATCTGTTGCCCAATCTTTCTGAGGAAGATATTTCATTTCTCTAGTTTTAAACTCAACAGGTTCCATCATCTGTCCAATCATACCATCCCCTAATATCATTACAGGGTTTCTATATTTATCAGCTAGGTCAAAACCTTCTATGACTAAATCCACCAGCTCCTGCACATCTGCCGGTGCTAATACCAATAGTCTATAGTCACCATTTCCGCCGCCTCTTGTAGCTTGAAAATAATCTGTTTGAGATGGCTGAATACCCCCTAATCCTGGTCCTCCTCTCATCATATTGACTATTAGACAAGGTAGCTCAGCTCCTGCTATATATGAAATCCCCTCTTGTTTTAGCGAAATACCCGGACTCGAGGATGAAGTCATGACCCTAGCACCTGAACCTGCTGCTCCATATACCATATTTATAGCTGCTACCTCTGATTCAGCTTGAACAAATGAACCTCCAACCTTTGGCAATTCCCTTGACATATACTCTGGTATTTCGTTTTGAGGAGTTATAGGATATCCAAAGAAATATCTGCAACCTGCTTCTATGGCTGCTGCTCCTACTGCTTCATTCCCTTTCATGAGAACCTTTGCCATATGTAAAAACCCCCTTTATAATATTTAATCAAGCTTTTCTACTGTAATTACTAAGTCAGGACAAATAAGTGCACAATTGATACATGCAATACAGTTTTCAGGTTCTATGACCCCAACAGGATGGTATCCTTTTTTATTCAGTTTTTCTGAGTCAAGTGTTAGAATTTTTGTAGGACATACAGAAACACAGAGCCCACAACCTTTGCAAAGATCCTCTTCAAATGTTAAACTACCTCTTTGCTTTTTTGCAATAGCCATATTAGTTCCTCCTTTATTTTTAAAGCATCCATTCTTCTCTCATATATAGCTTTATCGGAAAAATATCCCCCTCCAAATCACTTGGTAAATCATGAGCTATATTCTCTAATACCGAATTATAAACAATTGGTATATTTGTTTTTCTTGAAACACCCTTTGCTAATTTATAACCCTTCAATACATCATCTGTAGTTGTAGCTTTAAGTAGATGAGTATTATTGATTATGCCTGTAATTTTTGCTCTTGCTGTATCTGAAATTTTTATCATATACTCCATAACTTTTTCAACCATCTGAGTCTCAGGTCTATTTGCATTCAAAACAAAATACATATCATATTTCCCATCTTTAAAAAATTCAACATATCTTCCCAAGGCTCTTGCACCTACTGGGTCTCCACCAACATCTAAAATTACCGAATATGACTCATCCTGAAGTGGTGCTAAAACCTCACCAGGAATACTTGGAATATCAATAGCTGTTGCTTTTATAGCTCCCCCTATTACCTTTATGCCCTTTGCTTCCAATACATCAGCCTTTTCCCTGCTCCTAAAATATAGATTGACAACATCTAAATCAACCAATGCTACTTTTTCACCTAGAGACTTGAGCTTTAGTGCATAATTTACGCTAAACTCAGTTTTGCCACTTCCATAGTGTCCAATTACAATTTTTATTCTTTTATCTTCTTCCTTAAATTGCATATTCTATTTCACCTTCACCATAAATTTTGGCCTCTTCTTCACCTCTAAGTATTCTAAGTCCACCTTCTGCAAGAGCCTTTAGTTCATCCTCACCAGGATAAGTATGAACAGGTGCTATAAAGCTTATCATCTCTTTTATCCATCCAGTAAACATATCATCATATGCTATACCTCCAGTCAGAAGTATAGCATCGACCTGTCCTTTCAACACTGCTGAAATTGCTCCTATTTCCTTTGCTATCTGATATGCCATTGCATAATATATAAGCCTAGCATATTCATCACCGTCATCAACTCTCTTTGATGCTTCCTGCGCACTATTTGTACCAAGATATGATACTAATCCACCTTCGCCTGTTATCATCTTTTTTACTTCATCATAAGTATATTTTCCGGAATAGCATAGTTTGACTAAATCTCCTACAGGCAATGTTCCAGCTCTTTCAGGTGAAAAAGGTCCCTCTCCATCAAGGGCATTTGCGCAATCTATGACCCTGCCATTTTTATGAGCGCCAACTGACACTCCACCGCCAAGATGTACTACTATAAGAGATAATTCTTCATATTTTTTATTGATAAGCTTTGCATGTCTTTTAGCTATTGCCTTTTGGTTCAGAGCGTGAAAAATACTTATTCGTTCTATTTCCCTAAGACCTGAAATTCTGGCTACATCTTGTAGTTCATCTACCACTACCGGATCTACAATATAGGATTTACAATTAGTATCCTTAACTAGTTCATGAGCAAGCAACCCACCCAGATTAGAGGCATGCTCTCCCATATATCCAATTTTTAAATGCTCTAGCATTAATTCATTGACCTCATAAGTTCCACTTTCAATAGGCATTAAAAGTCCTCCTCTGCCTACAACACAATCAATGTCATCTATTTCTATATAATTTTCATAAAGAGATCTTAAGATGATTTCCTTTCTAAAACTCATTTGATCATACATTTTATTAAAATTTTTTAATTCCTCTACAGAATGTCTCAATATATCCTCAAATATGATATTTTCATCCTCAAATACAGCCACCTTAGTAGATGTTGAACCTGGGTTAATTATCAATAGTTTATGTTTATTCATGATTTCCACCTGCTGCCATCAATACCGCCAAGGCTATGGAGTTTAATTTAGCCTCATCATTATCTGCTCTTGATGTCAATACTATTGGAGATTTGGCTCCTACTATAAGACCTGCTGATTTGGCATTGGCAAGAAAAGTCAATGCCTTATACAATACATTCCCTGCCTCAATATTTGGTGCCAATAATATATCTGCATCACCTGCTACTACGCTTTCTATACCTTTAATCCTTGCTGATTCTTTATTGATTGCATTGTCTAAAGCAAATGGTCCATCTACTATACAATTTTTGATTTCTCCACTTTTATTCATGTCTGAAAGTTCCTTGGCATGAACTGTAGCCTCCATCTTTGGATTTACTTTCTCCTTAGCTGCTAGAACTGCAACTTTTGGATTATCAATTTCAATGGATATAGCTAATTTTACTGCATTTTCTATGATTTCTTTCTTTTGTATCAAATTTGGATAGAGTATCATAGCTGCATCTGTTACCATAAATATCTTATGGTATGTTTCTACTTCGAATATAGCCACATGACTGATAACGTTTTCCCCTCTCAAACCAATATCCTTGTCAAGAACTTGTTTCATGATAATTGAGGTATCCACTAACCCTTTCATTAAAATATGCGCTCTTCCAGAACTTACAAGTGCCGTAGCTGTTCTGGCTGCAAAAGTCATATCCTTCTCGTCAATGAGTTCAACATCTTCTAATTTTAGCCCAATTTCTTCTGCTACATCAGATATTTTACTTATATTCCCAACTAAAATTGGTTCTACTATTCCAATCTCCTTTGCTTGTTTAATTGCAGATAATACATCTCTGTCCTCCGCTACTGCGACTGAAATCTTCTTTGGATCCCCTTTTTTTGCAAGATTTAACAATTGACTAAAATTTTTTGCCATGTGTCCACCTCTTCATCATAGATTTTATACTTCTCCTTGTTATGAATTACTCTAAGAACACCCAAATTTAATGCTTCCATTTCATTTTCCCCCGGATAAATAATTATTGGGGCAATGAATTTTACCATCTCTTCAATTTTACCCAATAAATAAGCAGCATAAGCCAACCCACCTGTAATAATTATATTATCTACTTTTCCTTTGAGCGGAGGTGCGCTGCAAGCGATTTCCTTACCAATCTGATAAGCCATCGCATCATATATTAACTCTGCATATTTATCTCCTTGCAATATACGATTATAGACCTCTCGGGCATCACTAGTCCCCAAATAGGAATATAACCCACCTTTGTGTTGTATCATGGACTTCATTTCTTGATAAGTGTACTTTCCTGAATAGCATAATTTGACAAGATCTCCACATGGTAAGGTACCCGCTCTTTCTGGCGAAAAAGGTCCTCCATGGTTAGCGTTATTTACATCAATTATTTTACCTTTTTCAATAGGGGAGATGGAGATTCCACCTCCCAAATGTGCAACTATAAAATTTAAATCTTCTACATTCTTATTTATTTCTTTTGCTCTTCTATTGATTACTGCCTTAATATTTAATGTATGGACTAGTGAAATTCTCGAAATCTCCTTAAGACCGGAAATTCTCGAAACATCCTTAAACTCATCTACTGAAACTGGATCGACAATATATGAAGGTATTTGTACCATATCAGCAATCCCTCTAGCTAATAAGCCTCCAAGATTCGATGCATGTTCCCCATTTATACAATTGGTCAAATCCTCTATCATAAAATCAGTAACAGTATATGTGCCACCAGGTATTGATCTTAATAGTCCTCCTCTTCCGACAACTGCAATAAGCTCATTTAAATTTATACCTTCATCCATAAGCCATTTTAAGATAAGCTCAAGCCGGTATTGATACTGGTCTATAACATGACTGAATACTTCCAATTCGATTCTATCGTGTTCTACTTTATTGCTCTTAATCTCTATTTCTTCCTCAAATATGGAAAGCTTAGTAGATGTAGAGCCAGGATTTATGGCCAGTACATACTTTCTTGTCATAAAAGCCTCCTTATTGATACTCTAAATTTATAGTTAAAGGTTGAGGGTTAATATTCTCTACTGTAACTCCTTCTATTTCTTTTATGACTACATCAACCTGATGACTACCTGTAGTTAAATCTAATAAATCTATTGATGCCTCCAAATCCTCATTTTTAATAGGTTCTAAAACCGATTTATACCCTTTTAAAGTTACCTTCACTAATTGATTCAAATCATCTTCAGGAATCTCTAATTTTCTATCAAGATTTAAAATGTTTAGATCTCCCAATAAAAATGTAAATTCTTTAGTGATTGTCTCCTCTATATTGTAAATGATGGTCACTCTTTCGTCAGGATTTAATAGTTCAACTCCTGCTGGAAGATTAAGTTCAACTTCCATAGCTGATTTATCTAATAAAGTATTTATGTCAATAGGTTTTGTATCTATCTTTTTTAAATTTGCAACATTGTCATTGCCTCTTATAGCAATATTACTTGGGGTGATTTGTATATCCCTTATAGAATAATTATCCGGCAATTCTCCCACAGTTTGAAGCTCTATTGGCAATGAGTTTGTTCTATATATAGGGATAATAATATCCACTACATTTGGTTCTTTAGTAATTCCCCTTACAACATTGCCCTCATCATCTAAGATAGATATAGCTAATGTCTCCGTAGTTGTAGATGTTCTATTAGCTAATCCAACTTCTGCTACAACTTCTTTTACTTCATTAATCCAAGTTCTTGGTCCACTAATTAATACTGATTCTGTCTTCCTAATTGTATCGCCCAGTACATAATTTTCAGGTAATTTCCCTGTAGTTCTAACTGTAACCGGCATTTTCTCTGTTACTACCTTATCAAAAGTAAATAATATCTCTTTAGGTTCTATCCCGCTTATTGTTATTCCACCTGATTGGTCGATAATGCTTGCACTTACCGGAATCTTTACTTGACCTTCTCCATAACCACGTAAATCCACCTGCGCTGTTAACTTAGAAGATGAGACTTTTGAGAATTTATCTAGCTCCGATTTCTTCCCTGTAACTTTAATATTTACGGTAACATCCTGCGGTGACATAATGACTAAATCCTGTCTTTCCAAAGCTGATACATTGCTTAGATTAACAGGTACATTTCTAAAAGTTTCAGTCCTTTCGGGATTTTCTTTACCCATTACAAAGCTCCATAGAAATATAGCAATAATCAATGTAGTAATTTTAGCTGTAATATCACTCTTCTTTTTCTGGTTCATCTTTTTGCCTCCATTTCCACGGGAATGTCTGATTGCTGGATTTTGGCTTATACATATCTATTAAAATCTGTCTCAAAGTCTTAGAATCCAAATACCTAGCTATAGTACCATTTTCAGCAGCAGAAATACCACCTGTTTCTTCAGATACAATAATTGATAGGCTGTCTGACCTTTCAGATATACCTAAGGCTGCTCTATGTCTTGTCCCTAATTCCTTACTCAAACCCATATTTTCAGTTAACGGCAAAAAGCAAGCTGCTGCTTTTATCTTATCATCTTTTATGATTACTGCTCCATCATGTAAAGGAGTATTTGGTATAAAAATATTAATTAACAAGTCACTGGAAACATATCCCTCTATTCTAGTTCCAGTTTCAACTACCTCATTTAGACCTGTCTGTCTTTCTATTACAATCAAGGCTCCAATTTTTTGTCTGGATAATGAAGCCACCGCTTCTACGATTTCATCTACTACGCTTGTCAAACTCTCTCCTCTTATTTCTACAAAAGATTTCGAAAAAAGCCTACTCCTTCCTATGTATTCCAAACCTCTTCTAAGCTCTGGCTGAAAAACAATTAGGAGGGCTAAGGTTCCGACTGTCATTGCGTTGTTCAATATCCAATTAATTGTATATAGCTGCATCCACTCAGTAACCTTAGTAAGTACCAAAAGCACAACTATACCCTTTGCAAGTTGTTCAGCTCTTGTCTCCCTTAATAGAACATAGAGCTTATAGATAACAACCGCAACTATTACAATATCCATTACATCTCTCATTCTAATTGTTGTAAATAAATTTATAAATGATTGCAAGGGTTACCACACCTTCTAAATTATTTTTTGTGCACTATATTTAATATTATATAACAAATAGCAAGTTAAATGAATAATTTTACTGCCAAGTCGTAAAAGTTATAATATTCTGATTAATTACTTTCACTATGTAACGTAGTTATAGTATCATTTGCTGACTTTTTAATTCTTGTGATGACCTTCTCTGTTAATTCAGATTGGGAATCATCAACGAGTACTTCTTCAATAGGAAGAATATCATATTGAATTCCGGCACTATTTCTATATCTATGAATCCATGTTGGTATAAAGTTAATATTCTTAATAATTGTATCGTTAGTTTCATGGTTTTTTTCTATTTCTATTTGGACCATTACACCATCTTCAGTCAGAGGATTTCCCATTGTTTCATATCTTTGGTTTGAAAAGAAATTACCCATTGAATATACAATTAAGTTGTCTTTACCTTCTTTATTTATTATTTCAGATTTTTGAATGATATGAGGGTGACTTCCTAATACAACATTTACTCCCCAATCAATCATTTTTTCCCCTAGCTCCATCTGATACGCAGTTGGATCTTTATAATATTCAAATCCCCAATGCATAGATGCAACTATAACATCTACTCCTTCTATCTTAAGTTTATCTATATCTGATAGAATCAAGTCCTCATCTATTCGATTTACCATAAAAGAATCCCCATTAGGCAAAAGACTATCTTGACCATTTACCGAGGCTGTATAAGCAATAAATCCTATCTTGATTCCATTTACCTCTTGTATAAGAAAAGGTCTGGATATTTCCTTGTATGTGCCTATGTTTTTAAGACCATAACCTTCTATTGCATCTATAGTTTTAATTATTCCATCTTTCTTTCTATCTAATGTATGGTTATTAGCAGTAGATAATATATCAAAACCTGCATCTTTTAATCCCAATATAGTTTCGACCGGACTATTGAATTTTGGGAATCCACTAAAACCGGATTCTTTACCTGCAGTTACTGTTTCAAAATTTGCAATTGCTATATCGGCTTCTTCAATATATTTTTTTACATATTTAAATGGAGGATAAAAATCATATCCATCTTTAGTTTTTGCTGCATTTATTTGTGGCATATGAAACATTATATCTCCAACAGCAAGTATTTTAGCACCGGAAACATTGGAAGAGATAGATTCAAGTGCAACGGGTACTGTTAGCTCGTCCGCATTTTGAGTATAGGACTTTGGTGAACATCCTACAAGTCCTGTGATAATAAAGGCAATTAGTATAAGACCAAATATTTTTCTCTTCATATATATCTCCTAGGTTTTCTTCTTAATACCATTTTACCCTTAATAATAAATTACTACAACTAAAAGTCTATTCCCTTATTTTTTTTATTCTACTTTTTGAATCATAAAGAAATGTTGACAATTTTCTTTCATTAGACCACCATAGAAACACTACGTATGGTACAAATAGCAATGTAAGTTCAGGAATATCTGCCATTAAAATAAAATCAAAAATACCATGAAGTAAAATTGGCATTATTAAAGAAAGTCTCATATTTTTTTTCTTCCTTGTTTTATCAGCATCGAACCTTGATAAGGAAAGATAATATCCCATGGTTACACCAAATATTGCATGAGCAGGAACAGAGAATATTCCTCTATATAGACCTACAAATGGATTGTTTGTATAGGTAAATACTACGTACATAATATTTTCTACTGTTGCAAATCCTAATGCTGAAAAGACACCATATACAATACCATCTAATTTTTCATTGAAGTAACTAGTCTTAAATGGTACTTTTAACACCATTAGTCTCTTGAAAAATTCTTCAGTAGTAGCTGCCACTATAAAAGCATTAAAAAGTGAACCTCCTATACCTGGAAATATGTTAAACATCATTAAGATTTCTTCCGCAATTATAGACGGCACTACAGCAAATGCTCCTAAAAGAAATGTTAATACCAAAAGCTTTATAGGTTCCCTATCATGTCTGTCACTTAAATATATGGCTCCAAGCCCAATAACAGCAGGTGTAATAGCAATAATAAAGAGTCTTGTATACAAATTGATAACCTCCTTTTACTCTTTATTATTCCATTCCAACTAATTTCTAAACGTATAAGTAATTGACCTTGAACAATTATAAAGTTGAGACTTCATGACATTTGACATGCTAAACTGAAAGAGACGCCTTAAGGCGTCTTCTTGGTTAATAAGCTATGAATTTTTCTTTCTTTACACCACATAGTGGACAGTTTTCTTCTTCACCTGTCACTGAAACAAATCCACATACTGGGCAAAGATAAATCTTATCAGCATCTATGTCTTTACCTTGGTCAACTAATTTCTTAGCTTGAGCAAATAACTCTGCATGAACCTTTTCAGCTTCGATTGCATATTTGTATGCACGTAGTGCTGATTTTTCCTCTTGCATTTCTGCGACTGCTATGTAAGCAGGATACATCTGATTTACTTCAAACAATTCGCCATTAATTCCACCTTGAAGATTTTCTGATGTATTGCCTAAACCGAAACCAGCACCTGATGTTACAGAAAAATCACCAGATACATCTCCTAAAGCCTTGAAGTGATGAGTAGCGTGTACTTGTTCTGCGTCTGAAATAGCCATAAACAATCTTTGAACATTTGGATAACCTTCTTCTTTTGCCCTTTCTCCCCAGATACGATATCTCATGTGAGCCTGGCTTTCTCCTCCAAAAGCAGATCTTAAGTTGTCTTGTGTCATTGCATTCATTTGATTATTCCTCCTTTAAATCTTATATTATATGTTTCTATATACCCATAGTAATTTATGTCTAACATAATTATTATATCCATAATATAAATATATATGTTTTAAATTGTAGCTTCCCATTCTGAGGATAAATAGATATATCACTGATAAATTAGTGACACAAATTTATGCATCTTCCATTTACAATTACTGTAAGTTTATCTTCAAATTCTATCTAACCTTGTTTTAACTTTTTCAAATCTTTCATCTGTTTCTTTAATCCTTATTACATATTAGCAACAGCTAGTCCTTACTCAAATATTTGTTCATTGTTATCCATGGTTATATCTCAGTTTTTATATTTTACTTTATGTTACTTCTTTTATGAGCTTTCATTTTAGCAATATCACTCCAATTATCAGCAGTAACTATCTCTACTTTTGATAAGGTAGCTTTTAGTTTTTTTATTTCACCATTAATAGTTACGTGTCTATCTGCATTATTTGATTCTATATCATCAAGTTTATTTTCTATTTTATCTTGACCTTCTTTTAATTCTTTAATATCTTTTTTTATCTCATCAATATCAGTTGTAATAGTGCCTACTTGATTTGTAATAGTATCTACTTGATTTGTAATAGTATCTACTTGATTTGTAATAGTATCTACTTGATTCGTAAGATTTCCTACCTGATTTGTAATAGTACCTACCTGATTCGTAAGATTTTCTACCTGATTTGTAATAGTACCTACCTGTGAAGCAATAATTTCCAACAGTTCTCTATCGTTCATTTTGCACCTCCAAAACTTTATATTTTAGTTCTTGATATTATTTTATTCTCCTAAGGATTACTTCCTCATGTTTAGACACTTCACGCTCTATTCTATCTAATTTATCGGAATTTTGCCTATAACCATCGAATAACAAGTCTAGTTTTTTGCCATGATCATCTTCAATTTTAATTACTCTCTCCTTCACTTTTTTAAGTTCTCCCTTCACATCCTTAATTCCTCCCTTCACTTCCTTAACTTCTCCTTTTACCTCTGTAAGTTCTCCCTTTACCCCTTTCATATCAGTGGTAAGTGTACCTGCTTGATTAGTTAAATTATCCATTCGATTGGTTAAATTACCTACTTGCGCAGCTATAAGTTCTAATAATTCTCTATCAGTCATTTTTATACCCACTTATATATTCTAATCAAATACTATTAATTCTTCTCATATTTATAACTTAACAATTTCAATTACTAAGTAATCTTTCTATTTTCTATTATCGGATAATTTGTTAATCTATTTTCGTTTTTCAATTTTTTAATCTATCGTATAAATTATCCATTTGAGTTAAACCTACAATTGAATTTATTAATTTAAATTATACACTAAATTGCGTAAAAATAAATTCAACTCCCTATGTAAATTTTATCACAACGGGGAGTTAAAACCAAACCTTAAAAGCAATAAGACAAAAAATCCTAACATAAGCATTACCAAGGGTGCAGGAGGCAATAGATAGAAGAGAACACAGGAAAACCAGAAAACAAATAGAATCGGGGACGAACCCCGACTCGTGTTAGCATCTTCCTCCTCCGAAGAATCCACCAAATCCATCACTGCAGAAGAGAATTACTAATAGTAAAAAGAAAAATAATAGGGAGCTATCATTATCTCTGTAACAATCTCTACCACCAAGTATTTCATTACTCACAATTAACACCTCCATTCGAGAGTATTGTACTCTCATAATAAGATATGAGTTATTAAAAGAATATGTGAAAAAGTTATGAGGAATAGAATGTGGCTCGAAATATACTTAACTTTACCACCCTACTTGATGGATATAAGAGCTAGAAAGAAAACGAAAAATAAAAGGAAGCATAACTTCCTTTCATTCTTTTAATAATAATATTTTCTGCAATTCATATCATCTTGAATAATTCTTAAAGCTTCACCAAATCTTTGAAAGTGAACTATTTCCCTTTCTCTTAAAAATCTTAAAGTATCGGTAACACCAGGATCATCACTTATATTGATTAACCACTCATAAGTTGCTCTAGCTTTTTCTTCAGCAGCCATATCCTCGTGTAAATCCGCAATAGGATCATCTTTAACATTATAAAACGTTACTGTCCATGGGGAACCATCTGCACCATGTGGATAAAGGCCTTTTCCATGATTTACATAATGAGCCTCAAAAGGAGTACCTTTAATCTGATCTACTGTAGCATCCTTAGTCAATTTATAAACTAATGTACCAATCATTTCCCAGTGTGCAAGTTCTTCTGTTCCAACATCGTTTAGTGTAGCTACTACTTTATTGTTTGGCATTGACCATCTTTGTGATAAATATCTCAATCCTGCCGATAATTCTCCGTCTGCACCTCCAAATTGCTCTATTATCATTGCAGCTAATCTAGGATTTGTTGTATCAACTCTTATTGGGTATTGTAATTTCTTTTCATATATCCACATATACTAATCCTCCCTAATACATATTAAATTCCATATCCCAAGGCCATGGATCGTTTATATAAGCCCAAGGAAATCTACTCAATTGGTTATTTCTAAGAGGACCATATCTAGAGGTATACATATCTTCAAGCTGCATTAATTGTTGTGAAGAATTGTTGTGAAGTCTAAGTGCTCTTTCATCATCCGGGTGAGTATTCAAATATAGTGCAGTTTCCAAAGAAACAAAGGATGCCTCCATAATAGCTATTAATAAAGACTGCTGTTCTCTATCCACGATACCTACCTCCATTCATCATTCCTTCTTCATTAGGCACATATGGAAAATATAGATCTGGAAATAAAGTTCCTCTCTGTAATGCTTCACTTTGACAAAAAACTTGATTCATAACTTGAAATTTAACATAAGCTCTTGCCAATCGACAGCCTTCTGACAAATTGCATTCTTGATCTAGTTTATTCATAGTTTTCCTCCTTAAAATCTACTATAATACATAATACGCAGAGTTTAATAAAAAGTGTATGTTTAAAAAATGATTAATTTATTAAATTTAAACAATAATATATCATGAATGTAAATAAAAAATTATTCACAAATTTCCTTTTTTAGAAATTCATAAAAATATTTCATTTTTTTACAATGATTAATACTAAGAGTTCTACACATAATAATATCAGACAAACCAAATAACAAATTTTGAAAGGAGAAATTAAAATGGCAAGTAACAATAATAATAGTAATAGAGTAGTAGTTCCAGCAGCTCGTCAAGCATTAAATCAAATGAAATTAGAAATAGCTAATGAATTAGGTTTATCAAACTACGATTCAATAGATAAAGGAAATCTTCCTTCAAGACAAAATGGTTATGTTGGTGGATATATGACTAGAAGAATGGTTGAATTTGCTCAACAAAACATGAGCAATAGTGGAGGTACTCTACCAGGAACTGGCCAAAGCCAAACTCCAGCTGGAAGATAAATTTGATTAAAAAAGATAGGTCAAAAAGGCCTATCTTTTTTATTTAATCCATCAATATAATTCCCAGCTTCTCATATATATTCCCTGAAATTTCATCTGTCAACGGTATGTTTTTGTCCTTTAAGAATTTTATTAGGCTTTTTTTCATTGATTCACCATAAATTCCATCTAAAGCACTATCATAATATCCTAAGATCTTTAATCTCTTTTGTACCTCCAAAACATCAGCACCCCTATCACCTGGTCTTAAATTTCTTAAACCATTACCAAATGGTCCATAATACCCATTTGTAATGACTACAGCACTACCAATCCCTACTCTATCATATAGATCTTCAACATCACTGTTTCTCATACGAACACAGCCTCCAGAAACATTAGCTCCAATTGAACTAGGTCTGTTAGTACCATGAATACCATATTTACCCCAAGGTATATTCAAACCTATCCACCTAGAACCAAATCCTTCACCCCATCTACCTTTTTCTACTATAAAAAATGTTCCTAAAGGCGTGGGTGAGGATGTTTTTCCAGTAGCTATATTATAATCTTTAATAATTTTATGGTTCGAGCTGTCAATTAAATGAAGTACTTTCTTATCGACCTCTATATGTATAGTAAAATTTTTATTTTCGGGTTTCTTATATGTATCAAGATAATTGTTATTTAATAAACCTCTTCTTATAATAAGGCTATTAAATACAATCAATAGAATGGTTAATACGGATAAAAACAAAACCTGGCTATGTCTACTCATACTACATCCTCCCCTCCATAATTTATATGATTGTAAAAATTCCTTAAACCCTAAAATATAGTTAAATTAGAAATAATAGGGTATAATTAATATACGAGGAGGTATAAGATGTTAAAAGAATTCAACTACAATGAAAATTTAGAAAAGGTATTGGAGCAGATAAAAAAAGGAGCTTTCTTAACGGTAAAATCAAATGATAAAATCAACACTATGACCATAGGATGGGCAAGCTTTGGTATATTTTGGAACAAACCAATAATGGTGGTAATGGTTAGAAAATCCCGATATACTTATAGTCTTATAGAAAATGTCGATAATTTTACGGTAAGTGTACCAATTGGTATTGATTTAAAGAAGGAATTAGCTTATTGTGGTACATATTCAGGCAGAGATGTAGACAAGATCAAAGAAATGAAACTAAATCTAGGCAAATCAAAAAAAATAGATGCTCCAATTATTAAGGATTGCAACTACCATTATGAATGCAAAATATTATATTCACAAAAAATGAACCCAGAAGCACTTGATAAAAATATTCTGTCAAAAAATTATCCTATCGATGATTATCATACATTTTATATAGGGGAAATATTACAAACATACATTATTGATTAATGAAGGGTAGTTGATATCAACTACCTTTTTATCAATAAACATCAATAAAGTTAAACCTCAGGTTCGTAAACCTCATAAATGCTATATATAGATATATCCTCTTTGGCAAGTATCTTAACAATATCTGGTATTGTTTGCACACTAATATTTAATATTACACCATTGTATTTGTATATTGCCTCATTGTCAGATACAAGACCAGAATTTTTTATCGTATCTATAAGCTTATTTTCTATATGGGATATATTCATATCGCCAATCATAATAAATATATTCTTTTTCTTTTTTGTATAATCCTGGGGGTTTATCCTATTAATTAATAATGTCTTGTACATTTTCAGGGCTCCTTAATATATATTAACCATATTTAATTTACCCATATATAAAAAGTCAAAACATTTTTTTCAATAATTTTAAAACTTTTATAAAATAATTGATAATATACAAATATAATGTTCGAAAAACAATAATTATGTTAGATTGGAGTTTGCTATGAAAAACTATATAGATAGTTTACTTAAATGCGTTTTATTTAAAAACATGAGTAGTGATGAAATAGAAAGAGCTCTTAAAAATATACTTAATGGTATTAAATCATATAAAGCTGAAGATATTATAGCGATAGAAGGAGAAAGTTGTGATAGTGTTGGAATTATCCTTGTAGGAAATATTGAAATACACAAATCCTTTGCTTCAGGTAAGATAGTGACAATAAATCACTTTGAAGCAGGTAATATATTTGGTGAAGCATTAGTCTTTTCAGGGAGCCATCAATACCCTGCAACGATTGTATCTTCAAATTCATCTACACTAATGTTTATACCAAGAACCGATATTATAAAACTTATGACTCTAGATACTAGGGTATTAAACAATTTTATGGGTGTATTATCCAATAGAATTCTAATGTTGAATCAAAGACTGACAAATCTAAGTTATGATACTTTAAGAAAAAAGATAGCTAATATTATCTTGTTAGAATATAATAATCAAAAATCAATTTATATTACCCTACCCTATAGCCGTAAGAAAATGTCTGAAATGTTAAACATACCAAGACCTTCATTATCCAGGGAACTAATGAAAATGAAAGATGAGGGCCTGATAGATTTTTATAAAAATAAAATAAAAATCTTAGATATTAAGGGCTTGGAGAATATTTTCTCCTAGTTACCTTTTTTATTTGTGATTATTATTTATAAAATATTCACATTATAAAGATGGATTTATTTTAACTAATAGTGTATCATATTCATTGGTAAATAACCAAAGGAGGTATATCATGATGAATTATGATGTAATAATTATTGGTGCTGGTCCATGTGGAATATTTACAGCCCTGGAATTAAAGAAAAACAACCCTGACGCTTCTATATTGATTTTAGAAAAAGGTAATTCAATAGAGAAAAGAATCTGTCCTAAGAGAAAGACTGGTGTTTGTATCGGATGTAGCCCATGCAATATAACTACCGGGTTTGCAGGCGCAGGGGCATATTCTGATGGCAAGCTTTCCTTGTCTCCTGATGTTGGTGGAAATTTACCTACATATTTAGGATATGAGGAAACACAAAAGTTGATAAATTATGTTGATGAAATATATTTAAGTTTTGGCGCCGATAAAACTATTTTTGGTATAGATAAGGATAAAGAAATTAGAAATATTAGAAAAAAAGCTATAAATGCCAATTTAAAGCTTATAGAGTGTCCTATAAGACATATGGGAACTGAAGAAGGATACAATATTTACTCTAGAATAGAAGCTCATTTGGAAGATTTAGGAGTACAGATGAAATTTAGAAATCCTGTAAAGGATTTAATTTTCGATGAAAATAAAGTCTTAAAGGGTGTAATAGCAGACAAAGAATACTACTCTGAAAAGGTTATAATAGCCGTTGGCCGTGAAGGCTCTGATTGGTTAAAGGATCTTTGTGAAACTCATAATATCAATACAACTACAGGTGATGTGGATATAGGAGTAAGAGTTGAAACAAGAAATGAAGTAATGGAAGAGTTAAATCACGCTATGTATGAAAGTAAATTAATTTACTATACTCCAACCTTCGATGATAAAGTAAGGACTTTCTGCTCTAATCCAGGTGGTGAAGTGTCTACTGAAATTTATGAAGGAAATTTAGCCGTTGTAAATGGACATAGCTACAAATCAGACAAACTTAAATCTGAAAACACTAATTTTGCCCTTCTGGTAACTAAACATTTTACCAAACCTTTTAATTCTCCTATTGAATATGGAATGCATATAGCTCAACTCGGTAATATGCTATCTGGAAATAAAGTATTAGTTCAAAGATATGGGGACTTTAAAAGAGGCAGAAGAACAACTGAGGACAGATTGTTTAGAAACAATATCATTCCTACCCTTAAGGATGCTGTCCCTGGTGATTTAAGCCTTGTATTGCCATATAGAATAATGAAAAGCATAGATGAAATGATAGTGGCTTTGGATAATATAACACCAGGGTTGGCAAGTGATGAAACTCTTCTTTACGGAGTTGAAGTCAAATTCTACTCAAATAGAGTACTTGTTAATAACAATTTTGAAACAAATATTAAAGGGCTTTATGTAGGAGGGGATGGTGCCGGAATTACAAGAGGTTTAATGCAGGCAAGTGTAAATGGAATTGTTCTAGCAAAAATAATTTCCAGTGCTGGAAAATAAATGTTGACAAATGAATAAAACCATCATACAATTAAAATGGTTGGTTTTTTAGAAATATGAAAGGAGGTCGTGAAAATGATGAAGTTAATAGATAGCATTAGATTAAATAGCAGTAAATTGAGCATTTTTTTAAATATCAAAGCACGGCCTATGAGTATGTTCTAAGATAAGATACATAACCATAGGTTAGATACCTATGGTTTTTTTATGCCCTTTTTATGTCTTAGGCTAATTTGACGCATTTTTAGTTTAATTTATAAAATACCAAAGCCATAGGTAAATACTACCTATGGCTTTTTTATGACTTATGCAAAAGGAGGGATAACATGAATGAGTTTAAGAAGTTATTAAAATTTTCAAATGGTTACAATTTGATGTACTTTCTAGGTATGATATCCATAGTAATAGCCCAGGCATTTAACACCATAGGCCCCCTAATTATAAGAACAGCTGTGGATTCAATCATAGGCAACGAACCTATTACATCATCTATAATTCAAAACATGGTAAATATTCTTGGTGGTAGAGATTATTTGACTGAGCACCTTTGGATACTTGGATTTACTATCATAATTAATACAGCTTTAAGAGGACTATTTTTATACTTTAAAAACACTCTTTCAAGCAAGGCTTCTGAAAATATAGCAATGAGAATAAGAAATAAGCTTTATGACCATATCCAGAGACTTCCATATGAATACCACCAAAATTCTGAAACTGGTGAGTTGATACAGAGATGTACCTCAGATGTTGAAACCATAAGAAGATTTTTGGCAATACAACTTGTTGAGGTTGCAGGTTCTATATTTATGCTAGTATTTGTATTGAGAATAATGTTTAGCCTAAGCTCGAAAATGGCATATATAACAATCTTCTTTCTTCCATTAGTATTTTCATTTGCTGTTCTTTTCTTCAAAAAGGTAAAAAGAGATTTTGAAAAAGCTGACGAATCAGAGGCAAGAATGTCTACAACATTACAAGAAAATCTAACAGGTATAAGGGTAGTAAAGGCCTTCGCAAGAGAAGCTTATGAACTGGAAAAATTTGATGAAAAAAATCTTGATTATAAAAATAAGGTAAATAAACTAGTAGTCAATCTAGCTACTTATTGGTCGATCTCTGACTTTCTTAGCTACATTCAGGTTGGCCTTGTTATAATAATCGGTACTACCTTCGTTATTAAGGGCGAATTGACCCTTGGTACTTTAATAGCTTTTATAAGCTATATAAACATGATGATTTGGCCTATTAGACAAATGGGTAGAACTCTTACAGACATGGGGAAAGCTTCGATTTCCATAAAGAGGATTCATGAAATTTTGAATGAAGATATAGAAATATTAGAATATACAAAAGAAAAACCTATAATTAAAGGTAATATTGAATTTAAGAATGTATATTTTGAGTATGAAAAAAACCATCCCGTACTAAGAAACATATCCTTTAATGTCAAAGCTGGTCAAACAATGGCTATTATAGGTTCAACTGGTTCAGGGAAAAGCTCATTAGTACATTTACTTCCACGCCTATATGAATATCAACAAGGAAGTATAAAAATAGATGCCATGGAGTTAAATACCATAGATAAACACTGGATAAGAAAGAATGTTGGATTGGTATTGCAAGAGCCATTCCTTTACGCAAAGACCATAAAAGAAAATATAAGGCTTTCAGATCCAAGTATGACAGATGAAAAGGTATATGAAGCTGCTAGGACAGCATCAATACATGATGATATAAATTCATTTGATAAGAAGTACGATACATTTGTTGGAGAAAGAGGAGTATCACTATCCGGAGGACAAAAACAAAGAATGGCAATTGCACGAACTATAATTAATGAATCACCTATTGTGGTTTTTGACGATTCACTATCTGCAGTTGATACTGAAACGGATTTATCTATTAGAAAAGCATTAAATACTAGAAAAAACAAAGCAACAACAATAATTATCTCCCATAGGATATCAACTGTTTCCGAGGCTGATATGATTCTCGTAATAGATAAGGGAGAGATAATTCAAAGGGGTACTCACAGAGAATTAATTAATGAGGAAGGATTATATAAGAGAGTATACAATATACAGTCCTCCTTCATGGACAATATAGATTAGGGGGTGAGGGATTTGGAGCAAAATGAACAAATATATGAGAAAGTTAATTTAAATATTTGGAAAGATTTTTTCAAGGTATTAAAACCATATAAAATTCACTTTATAAAATTAATAGTTTTAAATGTAATACTAGGTATATTAGATAGTACCTTTCCATTACTCTCAAAATATGCAGTTGATAATTTTATAGAAAAAAAATCATTAGATGGCTTTGGAAAATATATCGCTATTTACTTTACAGCAGTAGTGGTATTGGCAACTATAATATATCTATTTATAAAAATGGCCGGAGAACTGGAAACTCAAATGGCTTATGATATAAGAAAAATTGGATTTACAAGACTGCAGGAGCTATCCTTATCCTATTATGATGATACAGCAGTTGGGTGGCTTATGGCCAGGATGACCTCTGATATTGGTAGATTGAGTGAAACTATATCTTGGGGACTGGTAGACTTCTCTTGGGGAGCTACAATGATGGCAGGTGTTACAATATATATGCTTATATTAAATTGGAAATTAGCATTGATAACACTTTCAGTCATACCGGTTCTAGCTATTATCAGTGTATATTTTCAAAAAAGAATTCTTAAAGCTCAAAGAGTAGTTCGAAAAATTAATTCAAAGATAACAGGAGCTTACAACGAGGACATACAAGGTGCTAAAACAACTAAAACCCTCATTAGAGAGGATATAAATCTAAAGGAATTTTCAACACTTACAAATTCCTTGAAGGAAAGTGCTATAAGAGCAACGATTCTATCATCAATTTACCTTCCTTTAGTTATTGGTTTAGGCAGTATAGGTACTGCATTGGCAATAACCTTTGGCGGAAAATTTATAATGCTTGATATTATATCCTATGGAACCCTAGTAGCTTTTATCTCCTATGCAGCTCAATTCTTCGAGCCTGTAAGACAGATAGCTGTGATTTTTGCTGAGGTACAGGCAGCACAAGCTTCAGCCGAAAGAGTCTTTTCTTTAATAAACGAAGAGCCTGCAATAAGAGATACCAATGAAGTTGTTGAAAAGTATGGAAGTATATTTAAACCTAAAAGGGAGAGTTGGCCTAAAATTATTGGTGCGATCGATTTCAAAGATGTATCTTTTTCATACAATGATGGTGAACAGATACTTGAAAACTTTAATCTCCATGTTGACCCTGGTCAAACAATAGCCTTAGTAGGTGAAACTGGTTCAGGAAAATCAACTATAGTAAATTTATTCTGCAGATTTTATGAACCAACAATGGGTGAAATATTAATTGATGGAATAAATTACAATGATTTGCCCCAAGGCTGGATACATGAAAATTTAGGTTATGTACTGCAATCACCTCACCTTTTTAGTGGTACTATCAAGGATAATATAAAATACGGTAAACTAGATGCTACAGATGAAGAAATCATAGAAGCAAGTAAATTAGTAGATGCACATGATTTTATAATATCTATGGAAAAAGGCTATGATACAGAAGTAGGTGAAGGAGGAAACCTTCTATCGACTGGACAAAAACAGTTAATATCCTTTGCAAGAGCAATCATTAGAAAACCAAAGCTCTTTGTACTTGATGAGGCAACATCTTCAATTGATACCGAAACAGAAAAAACAATTCAGGATGCTATACAAAAGGTTTTAGAGGGGAGAACCAGCTTTGTCATAGCCCATAGGCTATCAACAATCAAGAATGCTGATAGGATACTTGTGGTTAGAGATGGTAAGATTACTGAGGTAGGGACACACAAAGAATTAATTAAGCTTAAGGGATATTATTATAATCTATATACAAATCAATTTATTGATGAAGAAAGTAAGAATGTATTAGGCAAATAGTATAAATTTGAGATGATTAATATATGTATAGGATTCAAAAATGAGAAAGGTTCGTTCCTTTCTCATTTTTGAATCTTTAACAGTTCTTTCTTAAACCATTTTTTCCGGTTTTATTATTTTATTAAATTCTTCTTCAGTTAAATATCCTAATTCTACCGCAGCTTCTTTTAGATTAATTCCTTTTTTATGTGCTATTTTCGCTATATTCGCTGATTTCTCATAACCAATATAAGGATTAAGTCCGGTTACCAGCATCAAGGATTTTTCCAAATTTTCCTTCATTTTTTCTTTATTTGCTTTGATGCCGAAAACACAATTGTCATTAAATGAATTTATTGAGTCCGATATTAATCTAACGGATTGTAGAAAATTATAAATAGTCATTGGCAAAAATACATTTAATTGGAAATTACCTTGTGATGCCCCAATGGATATTGCTGTATCATTTCCTATAACTTGGCAGACAACCATTGTGAGTGCTTCGCACTGGGTAGGGTTTACCTTCCCTGGCATTATTGAACTGCCAGGTTCGTTTTCTGGAATTGATATCTCTCCAAGCCCGCATCTTGGTCCGCTTGAATACCATCTGACATCATTGGCAATTTTCATTAAATCAGCGGCTAATGCCTTTATAGCACCATGACTATTTAGAATATCATCTAAACTGGTTAAAGAATGAAATTTGTTTTCTGCAGTCAAAAATTTCGTATTCAGTAAAGAACTTATTTCTTCTGCTGAAATTCTTCCAAAATCTTTATGGGCATTTAATCCAGTTCCTACAGCCGTACCGCCTAATGCCAATTCTCTGAGACCATCTAAGGATTTTATTATATTAATTTCCCCTTTTTCAAGCATATGCTTCCACCCGCTTATTTCCTGAGAAAATTTTATAGGAACTGCATCTTGTAAATGTGTTCTGCCTGTCTTTATTATTCCTTCATTTTCTATTTCCAACTTACTAAAAGTATTCTTCAATTTCTTTATGGCTGGCAATAATTTGTTTTCTATTTCCAAAACTGCTGCTATATGCATAGCAGTAGGAAATGTATCATTGGAACTTTGAGACATATTTACATGGTCATTTGGATGTATGATTTTTTTACCTAACATTTGATTAGCTCTATTAGCAATAACCTCATTAACATTCATATTACTCTGAGTTCCGCTTCCCGTCTGCCAAACCTTTAAAGGAAAATTATCGTCTAACGCTCCTGAACATATTTCATCACAAACTTTACCAATAATTTTGGATTTTTCATCATCCAATTTACCTAATTTATAATTTGCAATAGCAGCTCCTTTTTTCAAAATACTGAATGCCCTTATAATCTCTATTGGCATCTTTTCAATTCCAATCCTAAAATTTTGAAAACTTCTTTGGGTTTGTGCACCCCAAAGCTTTTCAGCAGGAACCTTTACTTCTCCCATGGTATCTTTTTCTATTCTATAATCCATTTTATACCTCCTAACTAAAAACTGAAGTTTTTGATCCCCTCAAATTAAATTTTTCTCTAATTCTCTGAAAGTTGTTTTTTAAGCAGTTCCTTACCAGATATTCCTGGCTCTGTCATTGCAAAAGTATCAAAAATAATATTTAACTCCTCTTCCTCTAGCAAGCCTTCACTTATTATCAATTTTCTTACTGATTCTCCTGTTTCTATAGCTTTCTTTGCTATTTTTGCCGCAACTTTGTATCCTATGTGTGGACATAAAGCAGTTATTATACCAACACTGTTTTCCACCAGATTTCTACAGTGTTCTTTATTTGCAGTGATATCGTTTATACAATTTTCTATAAATGTTTCAACTCCATGAGTTAAAGTTTCTATTGACTCATAAAGATTATAAAATATTACAGGTTCAAATGCATTTAATTCCAATTGTCCTGCTTCTGCTGCCATAGTTATAGTCATATCATTGCCGATTATATTAAAGGCAATTTGACTTACTACTTCTGGTATTACAGGGTTTATCTTTCCAGGCATTATGGAAGATCCATTTTGTTTAGGAGGAAGATTTATTTCCCCGAAGCCTGTCCTAGGTCCTGATGAAAGCAGTCTTAAATCATTGCCTATCTTTGAAAGGCTTACTGCACATACTTTAATTGCACTGGAAGCTGCTACAAATCCGTCTAGATTTTGTGTTCCATCAACCAAATCATCATTTTGATATAAATCCAAACCAGTAATCTTAGAAATATTAGGAACTATATTTTTAACATATAACTCATCTGCATTTAATCCAGTTCCTATAGCTGTAGCTCCCATATTGATATGTTTCAATTCCTCTTTTACTTCTTTTATTCTCACTATATCGCGCTTTATTACATTAGAATATGCATGAAATTCTTGTCCTAATCTAATAGGTATTGCATCCTGCATCTGAGTTCTCCCCATTTTAATTACATGATCAAATTCTTTAGCTTTCTTTAACAATGCATCCACAAGATTATCTAATTGAGGTAAAGCTTTATCCAGCAATCTTATAGCTGCAATTTTACCACTGCTAGGTATTACATCATTTGTTGATTGTCCATAATTTACATGGTCATTCGGATGTACATAGCTATAATCTCCTAGCTTTCCTCCCAAAATTTCAGTTGCTCTATTTGCTACAACTTCATTGATATTCATATTGATAGATGTTCCTGCTCCCCCTTGTATAGGGTCTGTGATAAACTGATCATGAAGTTTTCCTTCAATGATTTCATCACAAGCCTTGATTATTGCATCTCCTTTTTCTTTATTAAGCAGTTCAATTTCCATATTAGTTATTGCTGCAGCCTTTTTTATCTCAGCTAATGCCCTTATCATCTCAGGATGGATTGTCTTACCTGTAATTCTAAAATTTTCATGAGCTCTTAAGGACTGAACTCCATAATAAGCATTTACTGGAACTTGCTTTTCGCCTACTGAATCACTTTCTATTCTATACTTTGTCATTTTTATTCCCGCCTTTATTTTTATAATTTAATTTTTTGCTATTTTTACTGCTTTATTTGCCAAAATATCTGTTGAAGATATAAAATTGAAATCTTTAAATTCATATAAATTTGAATTGAATACTAAAGGTAATTCCGTACATCCTAAAATTACTGTATTTATTCCTTTTTCCTTAAATTCACTTAAAATATTATATAATTCTTCAGTTTCAAATTCTTTTCTTCCTGCTTTTATCTTATAAATCAAGTCTAAAATTTTATTCTTAATCTCATCTTTTGGGACTATAATGTCTATTCCCAAAGGATTAAGATATTTTTCATAGACTCTACCCTTATAAGTTCCGGTTGTTGCCAATAATCCCACCTTGCATTTTCCATACTTGCCCAGTATATATCGACCCACTTCATCTATCATATTTATGATGGGAACATCAACTGTTTCTATCAGTTCATCATAGAAATAATGGGCAGTATTGCAGGGAATTATAATAAAATCAGCCCCACTCATTTTTAACTTCATGGCTCCTTCTGTTAAAGCTGTTATAGGATTTTGACCATGACCTAAAATATAATCTGTTCTATCCGGAATCTTTGGATTATTGTCTATTATAATATGGATGTGATCTTGATCCCTTTCTGCCGGAGTCATATCGATTATTTTATTAAATAAATCCGCAGTAGCCTTTGGCCCCATACCACCTAATATACCTATTGTTTTTTCCATGCTCCACTCCCCAATCAATAAAATCTATGCTACTTTATTTTTTTCTTTTAATATCCCCGCTTTTTCATAATCTATTTCCCCTTCAGTTCCTGCAACAACAATTGATGCTGACAAGTTTCCGGTTACGTTTACAGTTGTTCTTCCCATATCTAGAATCCTTTCTATACCCGCTATCAAAGCAAGGCCTTCCATTGGTAGCCCCACTGATGATAATACCATAGAAAGCATTACAAATCCTGAGCCAGGCACCCCTGCAGTACCTACGGATGCCAATGTAGCTGTCAATATTATAGTCAACTGCTGACTTAATGTAAGAGGAACACCATATACTTGAGCTATAAAAACTGCACAAGCACCTTGAAACAATGCAGTTCCGTCCATATTTACTGTAGTCCCCAGAGGAAAAACAAAACTGGAAATAGATTCAGATACACCGAATTCTTCTTGTGCTATCTTCATTCCAAGAGGCATAGTTGCAGCTCCACTACTAGTACTAAATGCCATGGCAAAAGCAGGCATCCCCCCTTTGAAAAATTGTAATACTGAAAACTTAGTCCAAACTTTAATCGTTGTAGAATATGTTATAACTGCATGTAGGATGTATCCTAAATAACAAACAGCTATTAATTTTATAAGAGGTAACAATACCTTAGGTCCATTGTTTGCAATAACAGGTACCATTAAAGCAAATACACCAAATGGAGCTAAATTCATAATCATCCCGGTAAGTTTATACATGATTTCTGCTAAACTATCACAGAATTTTAGATATGCTTGCCCTTTTTCACCTATATAAGCAGCTCCTATTCCAGTAAATAATGCAAAGAATATTATTTGAAGCATATCTCCTTTGGCTAGCGCATCTATAGGATTAGTTGGAACTATGTTTAAAAGAGTTTGAACTAGAGATGGTGCTTCAGATATCTCTTGAATTTCAGCTTCTGCAGTTGCTAACGTAATTCCGACTCCAGGCTTCAAAATATTTGAAACTGCTAAACCAATAAATACAGCAAATGCAGTTGTGACAAAAAAATAAATCATTGTCTTTCCACCGACTCTGCCAAGCTTTTTAATGTCACCTATATTTGCAGCTCCTCCAACTAAAGACGCAAAAACTAATGGGACTATGGTCATCTTAATGAGATTTAAAAACAAAGTTCCAAATGGTTGAATAAACGTACTTGGTATTGATGGGTTAGAAATAAATAATAGACCCACTAATATTCCTAAAACTAAACCTATCATGATTCTTGTAACTAAGCTCATCTTTTTCTTTTCCATAAGAAATCCTCCTAACTATTCTATGACTAAATTCTCGCCATTCCAGTTTTTCTTGCTGCATCTTTTACTGCCTCAGCAACAACTTGAGCTACTTTTTTATCCAATACATCAGGTATTATATATTCTTCATTTAAATCCTTCTCATCAATATATCCAGCAATAGCATATGCTGCTGCAAGCTTCATTTCATCATTTATTTCCTTTGCTCTTACATCCAAAGCCCCTCTAAACAAGCCTGGAAATATTAGAACATTATTTATTTGATTGACAAAATCAGAACGTCCTGTACCTATCACTCTAGCTCCGGCATTTTTAGCCACGTCAGGCATTATTTCCGGAACAGGGTTTGCCATTGCTAATATAACAGAATCATTATTCATTGATTTAATCATTTCAGGATTTACCATACCTCCGGATGATACTCCTATAAATACATCCGCACCTATCATTGCATCTATCAATTGTCCTTTTATATTCCTAGGATTTGTTTCTTGTGAAAGAATTTTCTTTATCCCATTTAAACCTTCCCTACCTCTGAAGATAATACCTGTCCTATCACATACTATTATGTCTTTAGCTCCTGCTCTTGTAAGAAGTTTTGAAATTGCCACCCCTGCAGCACCTGCTCCATTTATTACTATTTTGATATCCTCAATCTTCTTCTTCACTACCCTCAATGCATTAATTAACCCGCCAAGAACAACTATGGATGTACCATGCTGATCATCATGAAATACTGGTATATCCAGTTCTTTTTTTAGCCTTTCTTCAATTTCAAAACATCTTGGTGAACTAATATCTTCCAAGTTAATTCCACCTAATCCCGGAGATATCATTTTAACAATTTGCACGATTTCATCTGGATTTTTTGTATTTAAGCAAATTGGAAAAGCATCAACATTCCCAAATTCTTTAAATAAAATGGACTTGCCTTCCATGACTGGAAGAGCTGCTTTAGGACCTATATCTCCCAAACCTAATACTGCTGAACCATCTGTAACTACTGCTACCATATTGCCTTTAGATGTATATTTGTATACATCGTCTTCATTGGCATGAATTCTTCTGCAAGGTTCAGACACCCCTGGTGTATAAGCCAAGCTTAAATCATCTCTAGTTTCAACTTTAATCTTTGAGATGACCTCTACTTTTCCTTTATTCCTTTCATGAAGTTTTAGACTCTCCTCATAATAATTCAAAACGATTTCCTCCCATCTAGAAATTTGAGCAATAAAAAAATTGACATATGATTATACTGCAAATCATATGCCAATTCTTAAAACGCTAAAGTTCGACATTTTTAAAAATCTATACTTATTTTCGGGCAATTATTTATCCCATTCAATCAAAAACTCAACCCATTAGTTTGTACGAATGATAAAACGATACGACCTTTCTCAGTTAATACAGTACCATTCCTCCCAACACTAGATTCTACCAGTTCAAGAGATTTGGCATTATTGAGCAAACTCCTGATTTGTCCTTCTGAAATCTCCATATTTTCCTTCTCAGCAAGTTCTGATAAATATCGTCTCCCGCATCCATTTGAATCCATCACTTTATTTAAAACCCATATCATTTCCTTTCCCAAAATTTCTTGTATCAATGATTTATTGGGTCCTATCGAATTATTTGTAATATATTCCGGAAGATGCCTTATATCTAACTTTCCTCCTTTCCCACCCCAGATAATGGCTAAATACTCCATGGCGTTTTCTAATTGTCTAATATTTCCAGGCCAATCATAATCATATATTAATTTTATAGCATCCTTTTCTATAATTTGTTTTATGTTATTGATCTTTCCCTTACTGTGAATTTTCAAAAAATGATTTGCCAAAATCAAAATATCAGTTTTTCTTTCTCTTAAACTTGGCATCTTCAAGGGCAAAACATTCAGCCTATAATACAAATCTGCCCTAAAATTCCCTTTACTTATTTCCTGAACTAAATCTTTATTTGTCGCCGCTATTATTCTTACATCTATAGGAATTTCTTTAATTCCACCAACCCTTCTTATATGCCTCTCTTGGATTACTCTCAATAATGAACATTGAAACTCCAATGAAGCGTCACCTATCTCATCAAGAAAAATCGTTCCTCCATGTGCTTCTTCAAAAAGGCCTCTCTTCCCGTTTCTTATTGCTCCTGTAAAAGAACCTCCTTCGTATCCAAATAGTTCCGATTCCATCAGATTATCTACCATAGCTGCAAAATTTACAGGTACAAAAGATTCTGAAGATCTATTTGATGCTTTATGAATAGATTGAGCAAATAACTCTTTTCCAGTACCACTTTCTCCCTGAATCAAAATTGTAGAATCTGTATTTGCAAAAATTTTAGCTTTTCCAATCAATTTCTCCATACTCTTACTTTCATGTACAATATCTTTGAAAGTATAATAATTCTTTGTTATAGCATTTCTAGTTGTGAGTCTTCTTATTTTATGCTCGTTTTTTTCTATTTCTTCGCTTTTCTCAAAAATATAAATAAACCCATCTTCACTACATCTGTCTTTAATTACATTTACAGTAACAAATAGTGACTCATTACCAACCATTATAATTTGAGACCATTCATTATCATCATCTATTGCTAATTCAGGTAGTATCGATTCTATATTTCTTCCGATGATATCTTTACTTGACAAACCCAGAAGATCATACATGTATTGATTGCTAACAATAATTTCTCCATCTTTATTTACATACAATATTGCCTTTGGTAAACAATTCGCTACAGTATCCAATCTGCTGCTAATTATTTTCATTTCTTTTCCATCATCATTTATTTGATTTAGTAATCCCATTATTTCATTTAAATATTGAGAAGAAATATTGTTCCCTAAAATTTCTACTAATTCCAGTCGCCTAGCTATATCAACCAATGTAATTATATCCAAACGCCTAGTCTTTAAGTCGATAATTTTTTTGACTTCATATGGAACCAAATGCGCTTCCCCTACGGTAACTGCAATATCCAGTTTCGGATATGAATTGATACCAGGAAAATAAGGATAGTAAGTTATATTATTTACTCCCAACGTATTCAATTGTTCTATGACCTGATAAGTTGTCTCTTTTCTATCATTAACAAACAGTACCTTGCTAGCCTTTGGAAGCTCTAACAATTCTACTAAATATCTGTAATTTATCGCTCTCCGCCCTACTATATAATTTAGACCTTTGTCTATTAAGTCCTGTACCTTTTCATTTATTACTTGAGGAGATGATAAAATAACAAGAGAACTTTCAATATCAAAATCTAAATTATCGCTAAAACTATATGGCACAACTTTAATATACTCACCAAATATCTCACTACATTGTGCTGCTAGATTGGTAGCTGTTACTTTTCCTGGACTTAATATTATTAATTTTTCCATGTGTATTTCTTCTCCTCATAACTAATATAATTTTAAAATCATAGTAAATCTTGATTACTCAATTATTCTATCTTTACAGTTCATTTCAATGTTATAATGAAAAATGCCAAAACTACCATTTAAGCAGTTCTGGACATTTTGTATCAATTCCCTTTCCTCGCTTTTACTATCTCTAACTGTTCTCTTTCTTATGATTTTTGTTTTGAATCCTTAAACTAAATACTATAGTTAATTATATCATATTAATTTCTTCATTATAAGGAGAAAAATCTATTTTCTAAGAACTAAGAACGCCCGATTGGACGTCCTTAGTCAAGCTATATTAAAAACATACTTACTACTGTTGTAACTACTAACCCAATCACTACAGGTTTGAAATTTCTTCGTGTCAATTCAAATGGATCAACTCCGCATATTGCCGCCACAGGAATAACTGCCCAAGGAATCAAGGTTCCTCCACCTACCCATATTCCTGCTACTTGACCAAGAGCTGTAAGAGTAGCCACTCCATGACCTAGTGCTACGCCAAATAATCTGGCTACTGAGCCTGCTAGAGATATACCTGAAAATCCTGAACCATCTAGTCCTGTAATGGCACCTACTGTTGTCAAGGTAACAGCTCCCACTGAACTATTTAAAGGAACTGAATTTGCTAAAGCAAGGCCTAAATCATTAACAAGCCCCTGTGAGCCTTGAGGAAGATACTCTCCTACTACTGATAAGAATCCGCTATCTCCCAAATAGAAAAATGCTGCTATTGGAATTACAGGTCCAAATATCTCAAACCCGAACTTAAGACCTTTAACCAGATACTTTGTTATCTCCTCTAATGCACTTCCCTTATGAACCAGAATGGAAATCAATATTAGAATAAATATTGCTGTTCCACCTATTAAAGCAGTTGCATCTCCGCCTGTTAATTTTAAAGTAAACATTATCACAACATCTAATACAAACAATAATGGTATTATTATCGATAATCTTTTCTTCGTTTTCTCACTTAATTTATCTTTTAATTCCACATTCTCTTCATTAACTACTAGAATGTTGCCTTCAACCTTAAGAGCACCACTCTTCAAGTCTTTCCTTAAGAATATAAAGGCTGTTACTGTAGTTACAATACCCATAACTAATACTAAAGGAACACTAGCACCTATAACATCACCAACAGGGATTCCTGCTGCATCTGCTGTTAATTTAGGAGCACCTTGTATTATAAAGTCACTGGATAATGCAATACCGTGACCAAATAAATTCATTGCCATTGCCACTCCCAAAGCAGGCAAACCCACTTTTATTGCAATAGGAAGCATTACTGCCCCTACCAAAGCTACTGCAGGAGAAGGCCAGAAAAACCAAGAAATTACCATCATTAAAATACCTATTATCCAATATGCCAATGTTGGAGTCTTAATAAATCTTGCAAATGGAGAAATCATTATTTCATTGATTCCACTTTTCGTGAGTATTGTACTCATAGCAACTATTACAGAGATTATTAAAATAGTTCCCAATAATTCTGTTATGGCGAAGATAAAACTATTAAATATGGTCATAACTCCATTTGAAACGGAGTTTGTTGATACAAGTGCTAATAAAAATATACCAGCTATACATACCAATGTTGTATCCCTTTTTTTAATCATTACAATCAGAATTAGTAATGTAAAGACTAGGAAAATATAATGCAATGCACTTAATTCCACGTTCATAAAATCCCTCCTAGAAAATATTCGTACTTTAGAATATGCCCGAAGGGATTATATGGTTAAAATATTATTCTTTTATTGCAGCCACCATAATTTGAAAATATATGTAACCCATTATATATCCACCAATAATATCAGTAGGCCAATGCACCCCAAGATATACTCTGCTGATACCCATTAGCAGAACATCTACCAGTGCTGCTCCATATATAAGCTCTTTTTTATCCTTGAAATAATCATCCTTACATATAAGATACGCAAAAGTCAAGTATAAGCTCATAGAAACCATAGAATGACCACTAGGAAAGCTTAGTCCTCCCTGTTCTATAAGAAAGAAATCAATGGGTCTAGTGCGGTTAAATAAAAGCTTTAGAACATAATTTAGAACCCAGCCCCCAAGAGATGAGGATATTAATAACTTTGATAGGTAAAGCTTCTTTTTTATTAATGTATAAATAAATGCAATTCCTACTACAGGAAATAAGAATGACCCCGAACCAATAAATGAAATAAACCTCATTATTGAAAATATAATTGGATTAGTATCCTTATGAAAAAATTCCAATACTGCAATATCAAATAATATTCCCTCTGATGAATTTCTAACCATTAAGCCCATTACCACGAATAATGTTAAAGCTACTACTGATAAAATTCTATTATATTTTCTATTTGTCATATTACACCTCCATTTACATATCTATATTGTATATTGATTTTCCCTTTTTGTCATCCCACTCCTATTATTCTGTCATCCTAAGTATAACAAGAATCTAGGGTTTTCAAAAAGAGGAAATTTCTCCATTCGCTACGATCCAGTCATATGACAGAAAAAAAGATAGCATTTTGCTATCTTCTTCTCTTTGGTGCTATATGAATAGCTAAATTATCAAGTCCCAATGCTGCTTCATGAACAGCCTCAGATAATGTTGGATGTGCATGAATTGTTCTTGTAATTGCTGATGCATCCAATTTATTAGCTATTGCCAATGTTCCCTCATGAATTAAGTCATTCGCATGTGGTCCAAGGATATGAACTCCTAATATCTTGTTATCGTCCTTTCCTGCTAATATCTTTACAATCCCTTCAGACTCTCCTAGTGAAAGTGCCTTTCCGTTAGCAGAGAACATGAACTTACTTGATTTATATTCAATTCCTTTTTCTTTAAGCTGTTCTTCAGTAAATCCTACCTGTGCCACCTCATTCATCGTGAATACACAAGCCGGCCAATGCTCTAAAACTATATCCGGATTATGACCCATAATCTTCTCTACAACATATTCTCCCTGTGCAGAAGCAACATGTGCAAGTTGAATACCTTTTGAGTTAACATCTCCTATAGCATATATACCTTCAACGGTAGTTTCAAAGTCATCGTTGACCACAATGCCCTTTCTACCTACTTCTACACCTACACCTTCAAGATTCAATCCATTTACCAATGGACCTCTTCCTGATGCAATAAGTACATAATCTCCAACTACTTCAATTTCTTCATCTTTTTCTTTATACTTGGCTACAACTCTAAGCTTGTCACCTTCTTTAGTTATTTCCTTAGCTCTGATATCAACATAGGTTTCTATACCTTGTTTCTTTAACATAGGTGTAAGTCTTCTCGATATTTCCTTATCAGCATCCTTAAGTATTCTAGATGCCAACAATATAACATGAGAACCTAATTCTTGATAAATACTTGCAAATTCAAGACCTATAACTCCTCCACCTACTACTATAAGTGTTTCCGGAATATGGTCTAAGTCTAACAATTCATCTGAAGTAATGACTCCTTCTAAATCTACACCCTTTGTTTCTGTCATCTGAGGAAATGAACCTGTAGCAATTATTATATCATCTGCTTTAACTTCTCTATTTCCTCCTGCTAATAACTCAACAGAAATTGTGTTTTTATCCTTTAATGTCGCAGTACCAGCAACAAATTCAATATTTTTATATGATGAGATAAGCTTTTCAATTCCTGAAACAAGTGTATTTACAACTTTTTTCTTTCTATCTTGAAGTGCCTTACCATCAAGTTTATATCCTTGTACCTCTATACCAAATTCATTTGCTCTTTTTAAAGATGACATTATCTCTGCATTTCTAAAATAAGTTTTAGTAGGGATACAGCCTCTATTTAGACATGTACCCCCTACCTCTCTATTCTCTATTAGAAATACATCTGCACCTAATTGAGCTGCTCTTATTGCTGCAACATACCCTCCTGGGCCTGCGCCGATAATAGCAATCTTTTTAGTCAAATATACCCCTACCCTTCATATTTTACTATTGGATTTCTAGCAGCCTTTGTTTCATCAGGTCTTCTTACTATTGTATCATGTGGTGCTGTCTTTAATACATCTGGGTTTTCTTCTGCTTCCTTAGAAATAAGAATCATTGCTTCTATGAAAGAATCCAATGTTTCCTTGCTCTCGGATTCAGTAGGTTCAATCATCAATGCCTGGTTGATTATTAATGGGAAGTAGACTGTTGGTGGATGATATCCATGATCCAATAATCTTTTAGCTATATCCAATGTTGATACTTCACTTAAAGTATCTTTTAGACCACCAAATACCACTTCATGCATTACAGTATGATCTATTGGTAGATAATAATAGTCTTTTAGTCTTTCCTTAATGTAGTTTGCATTTAATACTGCTATTTCAGATGCTTTCTTTAATCCATCACTACCCATTGTCAATATATAGGTATAAGCTCTTACCAATATTCCGAAGTGTCCATAGAAATCCTTCACCTTTCCTATTGAATTAGGATAGTTATAGTCTAGGAAATATCTATCATCCTTCTTTTCTACAATTGGAATAGGTAAGAACTCTGCTAAGAATTTTTTAACTCCAACTGGTCCAGAACCTGGTCCTCCACCTCCATGAGGAGTTGAGAATGTCTTATGGAGATTAAAGTGAACAACGTCAAAACCCATGTCTCCAGGTCTTGCATGACCCATGATAGCATTCATATTTGCTCCGTCGTAGTACAACAATCCACCAGCTTCATGAACAATACTAGCGATTTCTTTTATTCCCTTATCGAATATTCCAACTGTATTTGGATTTGTAAGCATTAAACCAGCTGTATCTTCACCAACAACAGCTCTTAATGCCTCAAGGTCTACCAATCCATCCTTAGTTGATTTAATTTCAATAATTGAATATCCTGCCATTGCAGATGTAGCTGGGTTAGTTCCATGAGCTGAATCAGGAACTATAATCTTATCTCTCTTAAAGTCCCCTCTTTTTTCATGATATGCCTTTACAAGCATAATACCTGTTAATTCTCCATGGGCACCAGCAGCTGGCTGTAGTGTCATTCTATCCATCCCAGCTATTTCACAAAGTGATTTTTCTAACTCATACATCAATTGTAATGAACCTTGAACACACTCTTCTGATTCCTTAGGATGAACATTTGCAAAGCCATCATATCTTGCTACATCTTCATTTATCTTAGGATTATATTTCATAGTACAAGAACCAAGTGGATAAAATCCTGTATCTACACCATAATTTTTATTAGATAAATTTGTATAGTGTCTTATAACGTCTACTTCGCTTACTTCCGGAAAATCAAGCTCTTTATCACTTAGAAAATCCCCAGGAATAATTGTGTCAAGTGCTATATCATCTACGTCTAATGGAGGAAGATTGTAAGCTTTTCTTCCTGGTTTTGATAATTCGAATATTAGCTTATCATAATCTTTCATTATATCATCCCCTCCAATACACTATTTAATTTATCAATTTCTGTCTTTGTTCTCTTTTCTGTGACAGCATAAAGAACTGCATTCTTATATTGAGGATAATTGTTACCTAAGTTGTATCCACCAGCTATTTTTTCTTCTAATAACTTTTTATTTATCTCATCTGCATTCAAATCACTAGTTAATGCAAATTCCATAAAGAATGGTTTATCAAATAAAGGTTTGTATTTACCTGATTTAGTCAACTTATCATAAGCATAATGAGCCTTTTTAGCACATTGAGTAGCTACTTCCTTTAAACCTTCCTTTCCCATTGTAACCATATAAATTGTAGCTGCAAGGGAATTGAGTCCTTGGTTAGAACAAATATTGGATGTAGCCTTTTCCCGTCTTATATGCTGCTCTCTAGCAGAAAGTGTTAGTACAAAGGATCTCTTTCCATCTAAATCAGTTGTTTGACCGACTATTCTTCCTGGTAGTTTTCTCATATAATCCTTTTTAGTTGCCATAAATCCAAGATAAGGACCACCAAATGCTAATGGAATACCTAATGGTTGTCCGTCACCAACTACTACATCTACACCTAATTCAGCCGGTTTCTTTAATATAGCTAATGATATAGGATTTACTGAAGCAACAAAAGTTGTCTTCTTACCCTTGTGAGCTATTTCACCAATTGTTTTTAAATCTTCAATTACACCAAAAAAGTTTGGACTCTGTACTATTACAGCAGCAGTGTTATCACTTACCAACTTTTCCAACTCTTTTGTATCTGTAACTCCATCCTTTGTTTCAACTTCTATAACCTTTAAGTGCTGTGCATGAGCATAGGTTTTTAGTATTTCTCTTGCATCTGGCCTTACTGCAGTAGAAATGATAATCTCATCTTTTCTTGCATGTGCACATGCCATCAATGCAGCCTCTGTAATTGCTGTACCTCCATCATACAATGAAGCATTTGCAACATCCATTCCAGTAAGCTTACAAATTAAACTTTGGAATTCAAATATATATTGCAATGTTCCCTGGCTTATTTCTGGTTGATATGGTGTATATGATGTATAGAATTCACTACGTGATATAATTGCATTTATAACTGATGGAATATAGTGATCATATGCACCTGCGCCTAAAAAGTTCGTCAATTCATTTACTGAACAGTTTTTGTCTGCCAAAGCCTTTAAATATGATTCTACTTCTAATTCACTTTTTGATGTTGGAATATTAAGCGGTCTATTTAGATGTATATCAGATGGTATATCATCAAACAATTGGTCTATCTTTTCAAGACCAATTGTTTTTAACATCTCTTTTTCATCTAAAGGGGTATTTGGAATATATGGATACATTTTATACCTCCTCAGCTAAGAATTTTTCATATTCCTCACTTGTCATCAATTCTTCTAATTCAGATTTGTCACTTAGTTCAACCTTTGCAATCCAGCTTTCATATGGAGCAGTATTTAAAAGTGCTGGATCATCTTCAAGAGCTTCATTTATCTCTACTACTTTTCCACCAACTGGTAAGTAAACATCCGATGCAGCTTTAACTGATTCTACTGCAGAAAAAGTTTCATCCTTTGCAAATTCATCGTCAACTTCTGGAAGTTCTACATAAACAATATCGCCAAGGTGTTCTTGCGCATAATCAGTTAACCCTACAGATGCTACCTCTCCTTCAACTTTAACCCACTCATGATCTTTTGAGTAATATAATCCTTTTAATACTTTCATCTCTAAACCTCCTAAATTATTTTAATAATTATTTTTAATATATTATTTTTTCTTTAAGAACTTTTTACTAATTATTTTTGCTTTTACTGGCTTGTTTCTAATGATTACATCTATTTCTGTACCAAGTTCAGTAAATTCTGTCGAAATAAGTGCATTCCCAATATTTTTCTTTAGAGTTGGGCTCATATAACCAGTAGTAACATGGCCAATTTTTACGCCATCCTTAAAGATTTCATAGCCTTCTCTTGGAATTCCTCTGCCTATCATTTCAAATCCAGCTAACTTCCTCTTAAGTCCTTCAGACCATTGTTTATCTAATTCTTCCTTGCCTATAAAGTTCCCAGCTTTATCTAATTTAACAAAATATTTAAAGCCAGCTTCCAAAGGATTTATATCCTCGCTCATTTCGTGTCCATATAACGGTAAAGAAGCCTCAAATCTAAGAGTATCTCTACAACCCAAAGCTGCTGGTTTAATCCCAAATTCCTTTCCAGCTTCAAGAACAGAATTCCATACCTTAATTATACCTTTATTATCAGTATAAACCTCAAATCCATCTTCTCCTGTATATCCTGTTCTAGAAACCATACAGTTTACTCCATCTATTAGTACATCCCTTTGTAAGTGAAAGAACTTAATCTGAGACAAATCAGTACCAGTTAATTTCTGTAGTGTTTCTTCAGCTAAAGGTCCTTGTACTGCTACTTCGCCTACTGTATCTGAGATATTTTCAATTTCAACTTCATAATCACCTTTATGCTCTAATATCCAATTGTAATCCTTGTCAGTATTAGATGCGTTTACAACCAAGTAAAAATCTTCACTATTAAAACGATAAACTAACAGGTCATCTACTACCCCGCCATTTGGGTAGCACATAAATGTATAAATGACCTGATTATCTACTATAGTTGTTATATCATTGGTCATTAGTGAATCAACAAAGGCCAATGCACCCTTACCCTTTATGGTAATTTCGCCCATATGGGAAACATCGAAGATACCTACAGCATTTCTCACTGCCTCATGCTCTGGAATTAGTCCCTCATATTGAATTGGAAGAGCCCATCCTGCATATTCGACAACGTTACCACCAATTTTAACATGTTCATCATACAATGGTGTCTTTTTCGCTGCCATCTTATCAATCCTCCTTATTAAATATTAACTTAAGTCTATTATTCTAATGTTTATGTACCCTAATTAACTTTTGCTAAACTATGCGTTTTTTTAACATTAGTAACAATAATTTAATAGTATGCCTTTATTATACATAAGCTATAAAATTAATGCAATAACTTATCATTAATTAATAATTTCACTAATATAGTCAATAATTATCCACAATGTATTATTTAATAACATTTTTTATAAACCTCACAATTTAAAGCCTAAGGCCTATCTAATAACAAGACAGGCCTTTTATATCCACTTTATGCACATTATCCACAATCAATAGTGGATAATTTATATAATATCCTTTTTCTCCAGTTATTATGTCAAATAAAGTAGTTTCAATAATTTTTTATCCACATTGTTATTAATTATTAACAACAGTACTCCCATCTATATCACTATAATATTTCATAATTCCAGCATATATGGACCATGCTATTTTTTCCTGATATTCAGATGTATTCAACAGTCGTGCTTCATCTTCATTAGATAAAAATCCCGCCTCTATTAGAACTGATGGAATATTCATTTCAGTAATCAGATATACATCATCTCTCATACTAGGTACCCTTTTATTTTCATTATCTAATACGTTTTTCAATTCATCCTGTATTATATATGCTAATTTGCGGCTACCCTCCACATTATCACTATAAAATGTTTGAGCTCCATAATATCTGGATTTTGTAAAGCTATTTAAATGTATGGTTAGAAAAATATCGCAATCAGCGCTTTCTATAAGCGCCTTTCTATTTCTCAAGTCTTCAGTCTTCATTTGTCTCAATGATGTAGATTCTTCTGTATATAGTCCCTCATCAGTTTCTCTTGTCATTATTGCAATTCCACCGCTTTGCTCAATAAATCGTTTTAGCTTAAGAGCTATTTGAAGATTTATATCATCCTCTTTTATTCCATTTTTTGATACTGCCCCTGGATCAACTCCACCATGTCCAGGGTCAATTCCTATTATCTTATTAGTAATCGGCAAATAAATTTCTTCTGTCCTATGATATTCTCTATAAAATATAAATGCAAAGACTACAAAAAAAGCTGTAAGTAATAAAATGGTATATAATAGCTTTGTGCTAATATAGATAATTCTCATATATTCCACCTCTTCTTAAGTATATGAGATTAAGATGTTGATATTCCACTATACATACAACTCTTTTTATTATAAAATGGGTAATATATTATAAACAATATTAGGAGGTTAAAAGATGAGTATTCCATGGACAGAATGGTTGGGATATATGGCATCGTTATTAGTCCTAGCTTCTCTTTTAATGAATTCAATTATTAAATTAAGATGGATAAATCTTATAGGATGTATAATGTTCACCATATATGGATTCTCAATAGGTGCGCTACCAGTAGCCTTATCAAATTTTGCTATGGCTTTTATAAACATTTATTACCTTATAAAAATCTATAAATCATATCAAACTAAGGACTATTATAATTTATTAGAAATGGATGATGAATCTGAATATCTTGACTATTTTCTAGATTACCACAGAGATGGAATAAAAAATTCTATGACTAATTATGACTTTAAAAAGAAAGAAAATGAAGTAGGTTTTTTTATCCTAAGAAACTTAGTTCCTGCAGGAATCTTTTTAGGTACTAAATATGATGAAAATACTCTTTTGATAGATTTAGACTTCGTTATACCTGAGTATAGAGATTTTAAGATTGGTCAGTATATTTATACTGAGCAAAGAGATTTTTTCAAAAAAAGAGGTTTTAAAACTATTATAAGTTATCCCAATAGTGAAAGTTTCAATAATTATCTTATGAAAATGGGTTTCAAGAAAAAATTAGATGATAATAAAACCTTTTATGTCTTAGAGTTATAAAATAATAAGCGCCAGATTGGTTTCCCAGTCTGACGCCTCTTTCTTTCACGAACAAATATTGTAATTTTGAACATCTTTGTATATATCGATAAAGAATTATCTCTTTGAAAATTGTGGTGATCTTCTAGCTTTCTTAAGACCGTATTTCTTTCTTTCTTTCATTCTAGGATCTCTTGTTAGGAATCCAGCTTTTTTAAGTATTGGTCTAAACTCTTCATCTGCAGTAATTAATGCCCTAGCAATACCGTGTCTAATAGCTCCTGCTTGACCGGTGAATCCACCACCCTCAACTTTAACAATTACATTGTATTTATCAATAGTATCAGTTAATACAAGAGGCTCTTTTGCTATTACCTTTAAAGTTTCATAATTGAAGAATTCATCAATATCTCTATCATTAATAGTAACTTTACCATTTCCTGGGACCAATCTAACTCTTGCAGTAGAAGTTTTACGTCTACCTGTTCCTATAAATTGTACTATAGCCACTTACAGTCCTCCTTTCTCCTACCAATTAAAATTCATATGCTTCTGGTTTTTGAGCTTCGTGACCATGCTCAGTACCTGCATATACCTTAAGTTTCTTAATCATATTTCTTCCAAGACTACTCTTTGGAAGCATACCTCTAACAGCTAATTCAATAATCATTTCTGGTTTATCTTGAATTAATTTGTCGTAGGATACATATCTATCTCCACCTGGATATCCTGTATGATAGAAATGGGTTTTTTGTTCTAATTTCTTACCAGTTAATTTTATTTTATCTGCATTGATTATGATAACATAATCTCCTGTATCAACATGAGGTGTATATATTGGCTTATTTTTTCCGCTAAGAATATTAGCTACTTCAGTTGCCAATCTACCTAATACTTTATTTTCAGCATCTATTACATACCATTTTCTTTCAATTTCATTGTTTTTTGCCATGTAGCTTTTCATCAATTTCCCTCCTTTTAACAAAAGTCAAAGGTGTCTTGCAAAAAAAGTTTCCGGGTTCTTTTTCTAAACACTCTTATATATTCTAATACATGTAATTATCAATGTCAAGGGCGAATTTGTACGAAGAAAATTTATAGTCTAGAGAAGTCAAACATATGTGACACGGACCTCTGAAAATTTATCTTAAGTTAAGTCATTAGGGTAGAAAACTTTTTCTAAAAAAAGTCCTTGAGGGGGTGCAGTTGGCCCTGCATTATTCCTATTTTTGGAATCAATGATTTTCTTCATATCACTTACATCTCTTTCGCCACTTCCTATCTTCACTAATGTTCCTATTATGATTCTAACCATATATCTTAGAAAGCTATTGCCTTCAAAAACAAATTCTATAAAATCGCCTTTTCTTCTTATATCAACATAGTATATTGTCCTTATAGTTGATTTTACAACGGATTTTCTTCCTTTAAAGCACGCAAAATTATGAGTTCCTACAAGATATTTACTTGCTCTTATCATCTTATCAATATCTAAATCATATTTAAAATGATAAGATAAATTTCTATATATAGGACTAGGCATCTTGCCGTTATAAATTATATATCTATATCTTTTACTTATTGCATCAAATCTGGAGTGAAAATCCAACCCCACTTCTTCAGAATGAATAATTTTTATATCATCGGGTAAAGCATTGTTCAATATGCAACTAAACTTATCATTAGGAATCGTTGAATTTGTATGAAAGTTTGCTACCTGACCCAATGCGTGTACTCCTCCATCTGTTCTCCCTGAGCCTACTAGCTGTATATTCTCACCAGTTATAGTTTTTATAGCATCTTCTAGCTTACCTTGTACCGAAATAGCATTTTTCTGAGTCTGCCAACCCGAATAATTAGTCCCATCATATTCTATTATCAATTTAATATTTTTCATATTATATATCTTGTTGAGATAATAAAACCAAAAAATACAATCATTGAAGCTAAAACTACTATATCATTTCTCTCTAGCTTAAGTTCATTCAATCTTGTTCTATTATCCCCACCTCTATAGCATCTTGCTTCCATGGCAGTTGCAAGTTCATCTGCTCTTCTAAAGGCATTTATAAATAATGGGACTAACAATGGAACTAGGTTTTTAGCTCGGTTTAATATATTACCAGATTCAAAATCTGCACCTCTTGCCATCTGCGCTTTCATTATCTTATCTGTTTCCTCTAATAATGTTGGTATAAATCTTAGTGCAATTGTCATCATCATTGCAAGCTCATGTGCCGGAACACCAATTTTTTTAAATGGAGATAAAAGTTTTTCTATTCCATCGGTTAAGGAAATAGGTGACGTAGTTAATGTTAAAAGAGATGTTCCAGTAATTAGAAATATCAATCTAATTGCCATAAATGCAGCTGTTCTTAGTCCTTCCTTTGTCACCGTAAGAGGTCCAATATAGAACAAAACCTCACCCTTAGTCATAAATATATTTATTGTTAAGGTTATTAACAAAATGAATACAAGAGGTTTTAGTCCTTTCAAAATATATTTTACAGGCAGCTTGGCCACTTTTATTACTGTAGCAATAAATAAAAATATAAGAATATAAGGATAAAAGCTATTTATAAAAAATAAAGAAGCAATAAAAAGTCCGATAAGTATTATTTTTATTCTGGGATCCAGCTTGTGAACTATTGAATCCCCAGGAAAGTATTGACCTATAGTTATATCCTTAAGCATCTTTTTTTCTCCTTATATATTTCAATATTTCATCCTTAGCTTCTTCCACAGTTAATATATCTGTTCTAATATCCTTTACCTTTAAATTAAATCTTCTCATAAAGCTAGTTATCTGTGGTATACCTAAGCCTATTTCTTCTAATTCGGATGCTCTTTTAAAAATCTCACGGGTAGCTCCATCCATAACTAGCTTACCCTTATCCATCACAAGAATACGGTTAACGAGTCTTGCTACATCCTCCATACTATGAGATACAAGGATTATTGTTATTCCTTCTTTCTCATATAATTCTTTTACTTCATTCAATATTTCATCTCTTCCAGATGGATCCAAACCTGCTGTAGGTTCATCCAAAATCAGTACCTTAGGCTTCATAGCAAGAACACCAGCAATTGCCACACGTCTTTTCTGACCACCACTAAGCTCAAAGGGTGATCTATCCTTTAATGTTTTATAATCCAATCCTACAAGTTCCATGGAGTCCCTAACCCTATCATCAAGCTCCTTATCCTTCAAACCAATATTCCTAGGTCCAAAGGCAATGTCCTTATAAATGGATTCCTCAAATAGTTGGTGTTCAGGATATTGAAACACAAGTCCTACCTTTTGTCTTACTTCTCGTAATTTAGCATCTTTATCCGTTATGCTTATTCCTTCTACAATAATAGTTCCTGAAGAAGGTTTCATCAATCCATTTAAATGCTGGACTAATGTTGATTTTCCAGAGCCTGTATGCCCTATTAATCCAATAAAATCTCCTTCATTTATTTCAAGGCTAATATTATCCAGTGCTTTTTTCTCAAAAGGAGTACCTGAATTGTAAATATAATTCAAATCTTTAATTTCAATAATCATAATAAATCAACCAGCTCCTCAACATTCAGTACATCTTCTCTAATATCTATACCCTCTTTACGAAGTTCATATGCAAGTTCAGTAACCTGAGGAACATCAAGTCCAAGTTTCTTTACTTTTTCTACTTGCTTGAATACCTCCCTAGGTGTTCCCTCCATTGCAATTTCTCCTTGGGACATAACTATTATCCTGTCAGCCTTAACAGCTTCTTCCATATAGTGAGTTATTAGAATTATAGTCTTACCTTCATTTTCGTTTAATTTTCTGATTGTTTTCATTACCTCTAGCCTACCATTAGGATCGAGCATAGCTGTAGGTTCATCAAATATGATACAATCCGGATTCATAGCAAGAATTCCAGCTATTGCAACTCTTTGTTTTTGTCCCCCTGATAATAGATGTGGAGCATGCTTTTTGTATTCACTCATTTCTACAATTTCTAAAGCTTCATCTACTCTTTTCCTTATTTCAGCTGGTGGAATCCCTAAATTTTCAGGTCCAAATGCTACGTCTTCTTCCACGATTGTAGCTACAATCTGATTGTCAGGATTTTGAAACACCATCCCTGCCTTCGACCTTATATCCCATATCTTGTCTTCATCCTTAGTATTCATGTCCATTACATATACTTCTCCATGTGTTGGTAGCAGTAAGCCATTCATCATCTTAGCCATAGTTGACTTTCCAGAACCATTGTGTCCAAGTATTACAAGAAATTCCCCTTTTTTTACTTCAACGTTTACATTGTTGACCGCAATCTGCATGCTATCGTCTATATATGATTTATATTCATATGTTACATTTTCTAACTTTATCATCAATTCATCATTCATATTCATATTCATACCTCGGTTTATATTATTTCCATTACCTACTATAACACAGGGGAAAGTCTAATTCAATTCACAGTTCACAGTTCACAGTTCACAATTTAAAAGATTAAGAATTAAAAATTTAAAACATTAAAATAGAAGATCCTTCGATAGCAGTAATTATTCTGTCCATTTCAGGATGACAACATCTCTGTCATCTCGACCAACGTGGAGAGATCTCTTTTTTGACTTTAATTGTGAACTGTGCATTGTGAATTGTGAATTAGTTTTAACCACAAAGTGGTTAAAACTAAAGGGACTAAGTTAAACTTAATCCCCTACTCATTATACTAATTCTAATATTGCAATCTCTGCGCCATCTCCACGGCGAGGACCAACTTTTAAAACCCTTGTATATCCGCCATTTCGATCAGCATACTTAGGTCCAATTTCATCAAATAATTTTCTAACAACATCTTCGTCATATACATAAGCCAATACCTGACGTCTAGCGTGTAGATCTCCTCTTTTAGCTAAAGTTATCATCTTATCAGTCATTCTCTTTGTTTCTTTAGCTCTTGTCACTGTGGTTTCGATCTTACCGCTTCTTAACAAAGACGTAACCTGATTTCTTAACATAGCTTTTCTATGATCTGTAGGGCGACCAAGCTTTCTTAATATTGTCACATTTATCCCTCCTTCAAACCTGATTACTCATCGCTTTTTCTAAGACTCAATCCTAATTCAGCAAGCTTTCTCTGTACTTCCTCAAGGGATTTTTTGCCAAGATTTCTTACTTTCATCATTTCCTCTTCAGATTTTTGAGTTAATTCTTCAACAGTATTTATTGCAGCTCTCTTCAAGCAATTGTAACTCCTTACTGATAAGTCTAACTCCTCTACTGTCATCTCAAGGACTTTTTCTTTTTTATCTTCTTCTTTTTCAACCATAATCTCAACGTTGCTTACATGATCAGTTAATCCAATGAAGAGATTTAAATGTTCAGTAAGTATTTTTGCTCCAAGAGAGGTTGCCTCATCTGCATCCATAGTCCCATTTGTCCACACTTCAAGAACCAGCTTATCATAATCCGTAATATTACCTACTCTTGTATTTTCAACGTGATAATTTACTTTTGTAACAGGTGTAAAAGATGAATCAACTGGTATAATACCTACCGGCTGACCTTCTTTTTTGTTCTTTTCTGCTACGACATAACCTCTGCCCTTAACTAGCTCTAATTCCATATATAATCTACCATCTTCATTAACAGTAGCTATATGATGATCTTTATTAACTATTTCAACATCAAGTCCAGTAATTATGTCCCCAGCCGTTACATCTTGAGGACCTTCTACATCTATAAGTAGTGTCACTGGTTCTTCAGTATACATTTTAGCTGCCAGACTCTTAATATTTAGGATTATCTCTGGAACATCTTCTAGTACTCCAGGTACAGTTGAAAATTCATGGAGTACTCCTTGTATTTTTATAGATGATATTGCAGCTCCAGGTAATGAGGACAGCAATACTCTTCTCAATGAATTTGCAAGAGTCGTTCCATATCCTCTTTCAAGAGGTTCCACAACAAACTTACCATAACTATTATCTTCGCTTAATTCCAATACTTCAATTCTTGGTTTTTCTATCTCTATCATTAATACTACCCTCCCTGACATTTGGTTAAAACGAGGTAAAATCATCTGACCTCGTTGCAGCAGTATGACAAAATTGCTACGCAATTTCTTCTATTGCTTAAAGAGTACGAGGGCGACTGATATAGTTATATACTATTTAGAATATAACTCAACTATTAAGTGTTCTTCTACTGGTAAATCTATATCTTCTCTTGTTGGTTCAGCTACTATCGTGCCCTTTAATTGTTCTAAATCAATATTTAACCATGATACAGTATTCCCATTATGATTTTCCACTAAAGACTTAAATTTATCAGAATTCCTACTCTTTTCCTTAACTTGAATAACATCTCCGACTGTTGTCAATAGAGAAGGTATATCTACTTTAGTTCCATTTAATGTAAAGTGTCCATGAACTACTAATTGTCTAGCCTCAGCTCTTGATGCTGCTAAGCCCATTCTATATACTACATTGTCTAATCTTAATTCAAGGAGTTTAAGTAGGTTCTCACCACTTATACCCTTCATTCTATCTGCCATTAAATAATATTTATACATTTGAGACTCTGAAATTCCGTAGAATCTACGAACTTTTTGTTTTTCTCTCAACTGTATACCATATTCTGTTACTTTCTTTCTTGATTGACCGTGTTGACCAGGAGCAAAGTTTCTCTTTGTTATCGCACATTTATCGGTATAACATCTATCTCCCTTTAGAAAAAGCTTTTGACCTTCTCTACGGCACAATCTACAAGATGGTCCTGTATATCTCATCTATATTTGCACCTCCTATTAAACTCTTCTACGTTTTGGTGGTCTACAACCATTATGAGGAATAGGAGTAACATCCTTAATCATATTTACCTCTAATCCAGTTGCTTGTAATGACCTAATTGCCGCTTCTCTTCCTGAACCAGGTCCCTTAACGTAAACTTCTACGCTTTTAAGTCCATGTTCCATTGCCTTCTTAGCTGCTTCTTCAGCTGCTTGTTGAGCTGCATAAGGAGTAGACTTTCTAGAACCTCTAAAACCTAATTGACCAGCACTTGCCCATGATAATACATTCCCCTGCATATCGGTTAATGTTACCATTGTGTTATTGAATGTTGATGAGATATGTGCTTGACCTCTCTCTATGTTTTTACGCTCTCTTCTTCTAACACGAGTCGCTTTTCCTTTTTTAGCTACCATTTAATTCCCTCCTTTGCCTACTTCTTCTTTGAAACTAGTCTTCTTGGACCTTTCCTAGTTCTTGCATTTGTCTTAGTTCTTTGTCCTCTTACTGGAAGACCTCTTCTATGTCTAATTCCTCTATAACAGTTAATCTCTCTTAATCTCTTTATATTTAAAGCAACATCTCTTCTCAAATCACCTTCTACATGATATGTGTCGATTACCGCTCTAAGGTTGGCTACTTCACTTTCCGTTAAATCTTTGACTCTGGTATCCTTGTTAACTCCAGCCTTTTCCAATATCTCATTAGCTCTTGGTCTACCTATCCCAAAGATATATGTTAAACCAATTTCTATCCTTTTGTCTCTTGGTAAGTCAATACCTGCTATTCTGGCCATTAAAGTCTACACCTCCTAATATATCTTAAACCTTCTATATCATTAACCTTGTTTTTGTTTATGCTTTGGATTTTCACAAATAACCATTACTCGTCCATGTCTTTTTATAATCTTGCACTTTTCACACATCTTTTTAACTGATGGTCTAACTTTCATTAATCATCCCTCCTATGCTACTTGTTTCGCCAGGTTATTCTGCCTTTAGTTAAATCGTAGGGCGATAGTTCAACTGTTACTTTATCCCCAGGAAGTATTCTAATATAATTCATTCGCAACTTTCCAGAGATATGGGCTAAAATCTCATGACCATTTTCGAGTCTAACTTTAAATATGGCATTAGGTAAAGCATCAACAACTTTGCCTTCCACTTCTATTACATCTTCTTTAGCCATTCGGTAATCGAACCTCCTGTTCTAACTGATTTAGATACTCTCTTTAAAGGGTTCTAAAAATTTGCTAATATCCGCATCATTGATCGTTAACGAATCCTCCAGTTTCTGTTTAAAGTCTGGTATTATAGTATTGTATATGATCAAATGTTTAACTTTCTTTTTTTTTGGATTATTGAGTTTTCTTAAGTCTCCATCAACAATATGAACATATTGGTCATCTATAATGTCTAAAACTAAGAAAACCCTTCCGTTATCCCTTCCAGCTCTGGACTTAACTACCTGTCCTATGGATAATTCTTTTGTTAAATCCATTATATCACCTCTTTGTGAATACTTGAGCTGTGTCTTCAAATTTTCTATCAATTACTTAATTCTTCAACAATTTGATTAAATATTTCATCTATTGGTTTAGTACCATCAATATTGAGTATTAACCCCTTTTGGTTATAATAATCAATCAAAGGCTTAGTTTGTTCAAGATATACCTTAATTCTTGTTGCAACAGTTTCTTCTACATCATCATCTCTCTGGAATAGAGATGTGCCATCATTGTCACATTTTCCCTCGACCTTTGGTGGATGAAATTTTATATGATAAGTTGCTCCACATTCCTTACAGATTCTTCTGCCTATTGCTCTCTCAATTAATACTTTGCTATCTGCTTCAATATTGACAACTCTATCTAATTTTATACCTTTTGATGTAAGCACAGAATCTAACGCTTCTGCCTGATATACTGTTCTAGGAAAGCCATCCAATAAAAAACCATTATCACAATCAGCTTTATTTAATCTATCCTCAACTAATGACACAACCAGTTCATCAGGAACAAGCAATCCCTTATCCATGTATTCTTTTGCCTTTTTGCCTAAATCAGTACCTTCTTTTATGTTAGCTCTAAAGATGTCTCCAGTTGAAATATGAGGAATATTATATTTTTTAACTATAGCTGATGCCTGAGTACCTTTCCCTGCTCCCGGAGGTCCTAATAGTACTAATCTCATAAAATCATCTCCTATAGTTTAATTTAAGAATCCCTTATAATGTCTCATCAACATTTGAGCTTCTATTTGTTTAACTGTTTCTATTGCAACACCAACAACGATTATGATGGCAGTTCCTCCAAAGTTAACCTGCATTCCAAATATTTTTGAAAGAACCAATGGTAATATTGTAAGTACTGCAAGTGCTAAACCACCTACGATAACTACTCTATTTACTACCTTAGTTAAATATTCTGATGTTGGTCTACCCGGTCTGATTCCCGGAATAAAGCCACCATTTTGTTGTAAATTCTTAGCATATTCAACTGTGTTAAATTGAATTGCTGTATAGAAATATGTGAAGAATATTATCAACAATATATTAAGGATTGAATAAATCCAAATACCAACTGTTCCATTAGGAGTTAGATATTTAACTATCCAATCTGAAACTCCACCCTTTGAGAACAATGCTATTGTTTGTGGTAGTGCTAATAACGATTGTGAGAAAATTACTGGCATTACACCAGCCATTAAAACCTTTACTGGTATATGTGTACTTTGTCCGCCATACATTTTTCTACCTACTACTCTTTTAGCATATTGTACTGGTATTCTTCTTTCTCCTTCATTAATAGCAATAACTGCGGCAATAATCACTAAAGCAACTATAGCAAATACTAGCATTTTAACTGCAAAAACAGCATCTGCTCTTACTATTCTAAACATTTGTATCACCTGTGCTGGCAATGCTGAAATAATACCAATAAAAATTATCAAGGAAATACCATTTCCAATACCTTTTTCAGTTATTATTTCTCCTAACCACATTAGGAATGCAGTTCCTGCTACCATAGTTAATATTACTATAGCTGTTTGTAATGCATTTGTTGTTTCTAGCGCTTGACTAAATAATCCAAATGTATATCCCATAGCTTGAATTAAAGCCAAAACAATGGCAGCATATCTTGTATATTGAGTGATTTTCTTTCTTCCTTCTTCGCCTTGCTTAGCTAATTCTTCTAATTTCGGAATAGCTATTGTCAAAAGTTGTATTACTATTGATGCTGTAATATACGGATATATACTAGTAACAAAAATACTAAACTTACTAAAGTTTCCACCTGCCATTAAATCAAGAAACTGAAGAAGTCCACCTTGACTTCCTTCAAACATAGCTTTAACTACAGCTTTATTCATATATGGGACTGGTATAGCTGAACCAAGTCTAAACACCAATAACATCAAAAGTGTAAATATAATTTTCTTTCTAAGCTCTGGAATTCTCCAAGCATTTCTCAAGGTCGAAAGCATATTATATCACCTCAACCTTTCCCCCTGCAGCTTCAATTTTCTCAGCAGCAGTTTTACTAAATTTTTGTGCTTGAACTGTTAGCTTAACTGTCAATTCTCCATCACCCAAAACTTTGATACCATCTTTAGCCTTACTTTTTTTGACGATACCTTCACCGAATAAAAGTTCCGGAGTTACTACTGTGTTGTTTTCGAATCTATTTAACTCTTCTATATTAACTATTGCGTACTCTTTTGCAAATATATTTGTGAAGCCACGCTTTGGCATTCTTCTGAATAATGGCATTTGACCACCTTCAAATCCAGGTCTAACTCCTCCGCCAGATCTTGCATTTTGACCCTTATGGCCTTTACCAGAAGTTTTACCTAAACCAGATCCAATACCTCTACCTAATCTCTTTTTAGGTTTAACGCCTCCACCAGCATTTGGTCTTAAATCATGTAATTTCATTGGTACACCTCCCTTGCTTAGTCTATAACATCAACCATGTAGTCTACTTGATGTATCATACCTCTTATTTGAGGGGTATCATTCTTTTCCACTACTTGACCGATCTTTCTTAATCCAAGTGCTTGGATTGTTTTTCTATGGCTTTCAGGTTTTCCTATCAAACTTCTAACCAATTTGATTTTGATCTTAGTCATTTCAAATCCCCCCTAACCTAATATTTCTTCCACTGATAATCCTCTTAATTTAGCTACATCTTCTGCTTTCTTCAATCCTTTAAGGCCTTCTATTGTAGCATTAACAACATTTCTAGGATTCTTTGAACCTAAGGATTTTGTTCTGATATCCCTGATTCCTACAAGTTCGCATACAGCACGAACTGCTCCACCAGCTATAACTCCAGTACCTTCTTGTGATGGTTTTAGTAGTACTCTACCTGCACCATATATCCCAGTAATTTCATGAGGTACTGTTGTTCCAACAAGAGGAACTTCTATAACATGTTTCTTAGCATCTTGAATTGCTTTCCTTATAGCTTCTGGTACTTCCAATGCCTTTGCCATACCAACTCCAACATGGCCATTACCGTCGCCTACTACCACAAGAGCACTGAATCTAAAGTTTCTACCGCCCTTTACAACTTTAGTAACACGGTTTATACTTACAACTCTTTCCTGTAGATCTAATTCGCTTGCATCTATATATGAACGTTCCATTGATTCCCCTCCTTCTATTAGAATTTAAGTCCTGCTTCTCTTGCACTATCAGCTAGTTCTTTAATTCTTCCATGGAATATATATCCACCTCTGTCAAATACCACTTCTTCAATACCTTTTTCCAAAGCTCTTTTCGCAACTAATTCACCTACGAATTTTGAAGCTTCTTTATTTTTAGTAGAAGTAAGGTTTGCGGATTTATCTAAAGTAGAAGCTGATACTAAAGTATGACCTGCAACATCATCTATAATCTGAGCATATATATGGTGTCCACTTCTATAAACACATAATCTTGGTCTATCAGAGGTACCAGATATTTTTTTCCTTACTCTTTCATGTCTTGCTTTTCTGTTTAAATTCTTATCAATCTTTTTTAGCACGCTTTATTCACTCCCTTCTACTTACCGGTCTTTCCAACCTTACGTCTGATAACTTCATCAGTGTATTTGATACCTTTACCCTTATAAGGTTCTGGTCTTCTCCAATCTCTAATCTTTGAAGCATAGCTTCCAACTAATTGTTTATCTGTACCTTTAACAACAATTTTATTTGGAGCCGGTACTTCAACTTCAATTCCATTAGGATCTTCCATTTCTACTGGGTGAGAATATCCAACTGTTAGAACTAATTTCTTACCTTGTTTAGCCGCTCTGTAACCAGTACCAACAATATCTAAAGCTTTAGAATATCCTTCAGTAACACCAACAATCATATTGTTAATCAAGGTTCTTGATAAACCATGTAAAGATTTGTGTTTTTTATTTTCAGTTGGTCTAGCAACTGTTAGCACGCCATCTTCTATTTTAATTTCCATATCTGGATCAATTTGTTGTGACAATTGACCTTTTGGTCCTTTTACTTCAACTAAATTTTTATTGCTTATTTTTATTTCAACTCCACTAGGGATATTAATTGGTTTCAATCCTATTCTTGACATGTGTGCACCTCCTGTTCCTTGAATCTAGTTATTTATTACCAAACATAGCATAGAACTTCTCCGCCTACTTTTTCTCTTCTTGCAACTTTATCAGTCATTATGCCCTTTGATGTTGAAAGAATAACTATTCCAAGACCACCTAGTACTCTTGGTATTTCATCACTCTTCACATATACTCTTAGACCAGGTTTAGAAATTCTCTTTATACCACTTATGACTTTTTCATTCTTGTTTCCATATTTTAAATCAACTCTTATTATACCTTGTTTAGCATCATCTATAACATCAAATCCTTTAATGAAACCCTCATTTAATAAAATTTGAGCTAATTCTTTTTTTATATTAGAAGCAGGAATATCAACAGAATCATGTTTAGCATTACTTGCATTTCTTATTCTGGTTAACATATCCGCAATTGGGTCAGTCATCATAATTTAGCTACCTCCTTTCAAACTTAATACTACCAACTTGCCTTTTTAACTCCAGGAATTTGACCCTTATATGCTAATTCTCTAAAACAAATACGGCAAATTCCATATTTTCTTAAAACAGCATGTGGCCTTCCGCATCTATTGCATCTAGTGTATGCTCTGGTGCTAAACTTAGGTTGTCTTTGTTGTTTAGCAATCATTGATTTCTTTGCCAAGACTTTTTCCCTCCTTCTTTACTTTTTAAAGGGCATTCCCATTTTCTCTAAGAATACTCTAGCCTCTTCATCAGTTTTAGCAGTCGTTACTATAACGATGTCTAACCCTCTGATACTTTCTACCTTGTCATACTCAATCTCTGGGAAAATTAGTTGTTCTTTGATACCTATTGCATAGTTTCCTCTACCATCAAATGAAGTATCACTTACACCTCTAAAGTCTCTTACTCTAGGTAATGCTATATTCATAAATTTATCTAAAAAGTCGTACATTTTTTGTCCTCTAAGAGTGACCTTTGTACCAATCTTCATACCTTCACGCAATTTGAAATTTGCTATGGATTTTTTAGCTCTTGTGATAATTGGTCTTTGACCTACGATTAATTCCAACTCCTTAACTGCTGATTCTAAGGTTTTAGGATTATCCCTAGCTTCGCCAATTCCCATGTTAATAACTACCTTTTCAAGCTTTGGTACTTCCATAATATTTCCATATTGAAATCTTTCCATTAATTCACTAACTACTTCATTAGTGTATTTTTCTTTTAATCTGGAAGCCATTCTATTACCTCCTCTCTACTTAACTATTTATCTAGAACTTCTCCACATTGTCTGCATACTCTAACTTTTTTACCGTCAGCTGTAATTTTGTGACCAACTCTTACACCTTTTTTATCTTTTTCACAGTATAGCATAACTTTAGATGCATTTATTGGTCCTTCATACTTAAGGATTCCACCTGGTTGAGTAGGTCCTCCAGCTTTCTTATGCTTTGTTATCATATTCACGCCTTCAACAATAACTCTATTTTCAGTTGGCATAGCTTTTAGTACTTTGCCTGTCTTTCCTTTGTCTTTTCCAGATATAATTACTACTTTATCTCCACTTTTAACGTGCATACTCTACACCTCCTCCTATAATACTTCAGGTGCTAAGGATATTATTTTCATAAAGTTTCCTCTTCTTAATTCCCTGGTTACAGGTCCAAATATACGTGTCCCAACTGGATTCCTGTCATCTTTTATTATAACCGCTGCATTATCATCAAATTTAATATAAGATCCGTCATCTCTTCTTATACCATATTTAGATCTTACTATAACTGCTTTAACTACATCACCTTTTTTAACAACCCCACCAGGTGTTGCACTCTTGACTGTACAAATTGCTATATCGCCAACATTAGCATACTTTCTATTAGTTCCACCTAGTATTCTGATAACTAATACTTCTTTTGCTCCTGAATTATCAGCTACTCTCATACGGGTTTCAGTTTGAATCATTAGAATACCTCCCTTCGAGTTAAAAGGTCTATTTTGCCTTTTCTATAATACTTGATACTCTCCATCTTTTATCCTTACTTAATGGTCTAGTCTCCATAATTTCTACCTTATCACCAATTCCACATTCATTGTTTTCATCATGTGCTTTGAATTTAGTAGTTCTCTTCAATTGTTTCTTATATAAAGGATGAGTTACGAATGTTTCTATCGCAACAACAACAGTTTTATCCATTTTATCGCTAACTACAGTACCTATCTGAACTTTACGATTTCCTCTTTCCATTGAGATTAAACCTCCTTTCCTATACCTAGTTCGCGTTCCCTAACAATTGTTTTAACACGAGCTATATCTTTTCTAACTGTATTTATTCTTAAGGGGTTATCTAATTGACCTGTAGCCAATTGAAATCTCAAGTTGAATAATTCTGATTTTAATTCCTGTAATTGTGTATCTAATTCTTTATCTGACATTTGGCGAATTTCTTTAGCTTTCATTAGCTTCACCACCCTTATCTTGTGCATCATCACGTGTAACGAATTTAGTCTTTATGGATAATTTATGAGCTGCTAATCTCATAGCCTCTCTAGCATCTTCCTCTGCTACTCCACCCATTTCAAATAATATTCTACCAGGCTTAACAACCGCTACCCAGTATTCTGGTGAACCTTTACCAGAACCCATACGTGTTTCAGCAGGCTTTTCAGTGATTGGTTTGTCTGGGAAAATCTTTATCCAAACATTTCCGCCTCTCTTTACGTATCTTGTCATAGCACGTCTTGCTGCCTCTATTTGATTGGAAGTAATCCAAGCTGGTTCCAATGCTTGCAACCCAAATTCTCCATAAGTAATTGTATTACCACGAAGTGATTTACCCTTCATTCTTCCTCTATGAACTCTACGATATTTTACTCTTTTAGGCATTAACATTTTATCTTCCTCCTTCCTACAGCACTAACTAATTTTCTTTTGAAACTTCCTCTTCTACTTTTGCAACCTTCTTAGTAGGAAGAATTTCCCCTTTATAAAGCCATACCTTGACTCCTATTTTACCATAAGTAGTATTGGCTTCAGCAAAACCATAATCAATATCTGCTCTCAAAGTTTGTAGTGGAATAGTTCCTTCACTATAACCTTCTGTTCTCGCCATGTCCGCACCGCCAAGTCTTCCAGAAACTGAAGTTTTAATTCCCTTGGCTCCTGATCTCATAGTTCTTTGAATAGCTTGTTTCATAGCTCTTCTAAATGTAACTCTTCTTTCAAGTTGTGCAGCGATATTTTCCGCTACTAATTGAGCATCTAGTTCAGGTACTTTTACTTCTTCTACATTAACAACAACGCCCTTTTTAGTCATCTTTTCAAGTGCCAATCTTAGTTCTTCAACACCTGAACCACCTCTACCAATTACCATACCTGGCTTTGCAGTATAAACACTAACTTTTATTTTATTTGCAGCTCTTTCGATTTCTATTTTAGAAATTCCAGAGATAAACAATTTTTCTTTAATATACTCACGAATTTTATGGTCTTCAATTAATAATTCACCAAATGTTTTTTTATCAGCGTACCATTTTGAATCCCAGTCTTTAATAATACCGACCCTTAGACCGTGTGGGTTAACTTTTTGACCCATTAACTATCCCTCCTTCTACTCGCGTTCTTCAACTACTACTCCTATATGACTGCTTCTTTTTACTATTGGATATGCCATACCCTTAGCCTTAGGTCTAAATCTTTTCATACGAGGACCATCATTAGCATAAGCTTCTGAAACATATAAGTCGTCTCTATCTAAACCCAAGTTATTTTCAGCATTTGCAATTGCAGAGTTAAGCACCTTTTCAAGATATCTAGCACCTCTTTTTGGTGTAAACTTCAAGATTGAAAGAGCTTCGTCCACTTGTTTGCCTCTAATTTCATTACATATGAAGTTAACCTTTAAAGGTGAAATCCTCACATATTTAGCTATAGCTCTAGCTTCCACTATATTTCCCTCCTTCTCTTTCTATCTAACACCAGATGACTTCTCACTCTTGTCAATATGACTTCTAAATGTTCTAGTTGGAACAAATTCACCTAGCTTGTGTCCTACCATATCTTCTGTTATATATACTGGAACATGCTTCCTACCGTCGTGAACAGCTATCGTATGCGAAACCATTTCTGGAAATATAGTTGAACGACGTGACCATGTTTTTATTACTTTTTTATCATTCGCTTTATTTAATTCTTCTACTTTTTTAAGAAGATGAGCATCGCAGAAGGGTCCTTTTTTAAGAGATCTACCCATTAATCTTCCTCCTTTCAGAAAGTTTAACTATTTATTTCTTCTTCTTACTATATATTTATCTGATTTTTTCTTCTTATCTCTAGTCTTTAATCCCATTGCAGGTTTACCCCAAGGAGTCAATGGTGCAGGCATACCTATAGGTGCTCTACCTTCCCCACCACCATGTGGATGGTCTACTGGATTCATTGCACTACCTCTTACAGTAGGTCTAACTCCCATATGTCTTGTTTTCCCAGCCTTACCTATTGTAATTAATTCATGATCTAAGTTTCCAACTTGACCAATTGTTGCACGGCAATCTACACTTACTAATCTAAATTCACCTGATGGTAATCTTAGTTGAGCATATTTCCCTTCTTTAGCCATCAACTGAGCCTCTGTACCGGCACTTCTAACAAGTTGTGCACCTTTACCAGGTTTTAATTCAACATTGTGTACTGTAGTACCTACAGGTATATCCTTTAATTGTTTAGAATTGCCAACTTTAATATCCGCTTGCTCACCAGATAATATCTCGTCTCCAACTCTCAATCCATTAGGTGCCAATATATATCTTTTCTCACCATCTACATAGTTAATCAAAGCAATATTAGCAGTTCTATTTGGGTCATATTCAATAGATGCAACACGACCTGGAATACCTTCTTTATCTCTTTTAAAATCAATTATTCTATATTTTCTCTTAGCTCCACCGCCTCTATGACGTATAGTAATTCTGCCTTGAGAGTTCCTTCCACCACTTTTATTTAAACTAATTAATAGTGACTTTTCAGGTTCTTTCTTAGTTATTTCTTCAAAAGTAGAAACAGTCATTCCTCTTAGCCCAGGGGAGGTAGGTTTATATTTTCTAATTGCCATTATATTTCCCTCCTTCTAAAAAACTTTTTATTCCATTCCCTCGAAGAATTCGATCTTCTTAGAATCATCTGTTAACTTAACAATGGCTTTTTTCCAGCTAGGTCTTCTTCCGCTATTCATACCTTGTCTCTTGATTTTTCCAAGTATATTCATAGTATTTACTTTTTCAACCTTTACATCGAATATAGTTTCAATAGCCTTTTTAACCTCAGACTTGTTTGCCTTTTTGTCAACAGCAAAAGTGTATTTGTTTTCCGCCATATCCTCCATACTCTTTTCAGTAATTATCGGTTTAACGATAATATCTTGTGGACTACGCATTATGCATACACCTCCTCCACTTTTTTAACTGCAGCCTTGGTAATAATAAATGAATTGTATTTTAATATATCATAAACATTTATTGTATTTACAAGTGCAGTTGCTACGTTCGGTATATTATTAGCTGATCTAATTATATTTTCATTCTTTGTGTCCATTACAATAAGAGCTTTCTTATCAGCATTTAATTTATTTAATAAATTAGCCATATCTTTAGTCTTTGGAGCATCAAATTTGATTTCATCAACTACAATTATTTCATTGTTTTGAACCTTTGAAGTTAAAACAGATTTTAAAGCAAGTCTTCTGACTTTCTTTGGAACATGATAGCTGTAATCTCTTGGCTTTGGCGCAAATACAACTCCGCCGCCTTTCCATTGAGGTGATCTTATACTACCTTGACGAGCTCTACCAGTACCTTTTTGTCTCCAAGGCTTTCTTCCGCCGCCTCTCACTTCAGCTCTAGTCTTAGCTGATTGTGTTCCTTGTCTTTTATTTGCAAGTTGGTTTTTAACAACCTCCCAAACTACATGTTGGTTGATTTCAACACCAAATATTTCTTCACTTAATTCAATTTCTTCAACTTGTTCTCCTAACATGTTGTATACATTTACTTTAGGCATTTTGCATCCTCCTTTCCTGCGTAAGTTTTACTTCTTTACTGTAGCCTTTATAGTTATAAGTCCCTTCTTAGGTCCTGGAATTGCACCTTTTATAAGAATTAGATTCTTATCTGCATCCACTCTTACAACTTCAAGGTTTTGAATAGTAACTTTTTCATTACCCATTCTACCCATCATTCTATGACCTTTGAATACTCTTCCTGGATAAGTACCTGCTGCCATTCCTCCTGGCATTCTATGGAACTTTGAACCGTGAGTTTCTCTACCTCTACCAAAACCATGTCTCTTTACAACGCCTTGTGTTCCTTTACCTTTTGAAATACCAGTTACATCAACCATATCTCCAGCTGCAAATATATCAGCTTTAATTTCTTGACCTATCTGAAATTCATCAGCGTTTTCAACTCTAACTTCTCTTAAAAATTTCTTATATCCTAAACTAGCCTTGTCAAAATGACCCTTTGATGGCTTATTTAACTTTCTAGCTTCTATGTCGGCAAATCCTACCTGAATTGCATTGTAACCATCTTTTTCAACAGTCTTCTTTAGAACAACTACCAATGGACCTGCTTCAACAACAGTAACAGGAACTACGCTACCATCTTCTTTGAAGATTTGAGTCATTCCTATTTTTTTACCTAGTATACTCTTCATGTTGCACCTCCTATTATTTTACAGCGGATTACCTAAGTAATCATATAAAGTATAGTACCTATAACTTTATAACTTTATTTCAATATCTACACCTGCTGGTAAATTCAATTTCATAAGTGAATCTACAGTCTTTTGATTAGGGTTAAGGATATCAATTAGTCTCTTATGAGTTCTTTGTTCAAATTGCTCTCTAGAATCCTTATATTTATGGACTGCTCTTAATATTGTAACTACTTCCTTTTCTGTTGGAAGAGGTACTGGACCTGAAACACTAGCACCTGTTCTCTTTGCAGTTTCAACAATTCTTTGAGCTGATGAATCTAATAATTCATGATCATAAGCCTTTAACCTAATTCTTATTTTTTGTTTGTTTGACATTTAATTCCCTCCTTCTATCGCATGTTCTAATACTACATGCGACTTAAGATGCCGATACACCCTTCCGGGTGTGTTCTATTTTTTTAAAAATTTCAGCAATCTTAGTCGCCCGATTTAAAACCGGACATTCTCAGCAAAAATTCCCTGCATAAAGCAGCCACCTTTTGCATCATCGCAATGTCGTCCTCGTTGAAAAATGCAAGTTTTTATGCTCACAATCCAACATATTTTTAAACACTTATCTATTTTACAACAATATGAACTAAAACTCAAGCTTTTTTTATCAAAAACCAAGTTTTTTACATGATTATGAGGCGACCAAAGGCCGCCCCTAAATATCAATTATTATTCAATAACCTTAGTTACAACTCCTGAACCTACAGTTCTTCCACCTTCACGAATTGAGAATCTTAATCCTTCTTCTATAGCTATCGGAGTAATTAATTCTATTGTGAATTTTGAATTATCTCCTGGCATTACCATCTCTACGCCTTCTTCTAATCTGATATCTCCTGTTACGTCTGTTGTTCTAAAGTAGAATTGTGGTCTGTATCCATTGAAGAATGGTGTATGTCTTCCGCCTTCTTCTTTACTCAATACGTATACTTCTGCATTGAATTTTGTATGAGGATGGATTGTCTTTGGTTTTGCCAATACCTGTCCTCTTTCTATTTCGTTTCTTTGTACTCCTCTTAGTAATGCTCCTATGTTATCTCCTGCTTGTGCTTCGTCTAGCAGTTTTCTGAACATTTCTACTCCTGTTACTACTACTGTTCTTGCTTCATCTGCTAATCCTACGATTTCTACGTTGTCTCCTACTTTTACTACTCCTCTTTCTACTCTTCCTGTTGCTACTGTTCCTCTTCCTGTTATGCTAAATACGTCTTCTACTGGCATTAGAAATGGTTTTTCTGTGTCTCTTTCTGGTTGAGGTATATATTCATCTACTTCTTCCATTAGTTTTACTATTTTATCTCCCCATGGGCCATCTGGATCTTCTAATGCTTTTAATGCTGAACCTACTACGATTGGAGTGTTGTCTCCATCAAAATCATATTCGCTTAGTAGTTCTCTTACTTCCATTTCTACTAGAATTAATAGAGCTAGTTGAAATGGAAGGAACTCGACCAATCTTGATTGAAACACAAGCCTTAGTTGCTAATTCAAACTATGGAACAGGACAAAGAACATCTACAGGATTTGACCTTAGGCGTCTTTCAATGCTTTTGGCAGTTTTGGAAAAAAGAGGAGGGTTTAAACTAATAAATAAAGATGTATTCTTAAATATTGCAGGAGGAATTAGGGTTGATGACCCAGCAATTGATTTGGCTGTTGTTGTAAGTATAATTTCTTCTTCAGAAGATATATCAATAAGTTCTCAATATTGCTTTGCATCAGAAATAGGACTTAGTGGAGAGTTAAGACCAGTAATAAGAATAGACCAAAGAATAGCTGAAGCAGATAAATTAGGATTTGAAAAAATCTTTATCTCAAAATATAATACCAAAGGGTTAGACACTTCAAGATACAAAATAGAGATTATCCCTCTCGCCAATTTGGAAGATGTTTTAAGGTATATCTTTGGGTAAAGAAATAGAAATGAACAAATAATTCTAATAATTAATAAAAAAACATAAAACTTAAAGTCAATAATCCAATAGATAATAACGTATAAGTAGCTAATTTAGGTTTTTCTTTTTTTAATGTATTCCATGATAACGAAACGAAATAAAAGAAAATACACATACAAATTATCGTGATCGTTGCAGATGTCCAATGCAATCTTGGACCTAATAAATAATTAAAACCAAAATTTACAATTGAACCATAAATAAATAGTAAATGCCCATAATAAACTAATAAAGATTCCTTCCCAGGGACAGTAAATAATTTAAGGAATTTAAAATATGGTACTTTTTTTTCAATTATATAAGCTAATGAAAAAACTATAATTATACCAGATAATCTAAATAAAGTATGAGTAGGGAATCCATTCCACCAATTTTCTAAATTAAAGAGAGCTGTAAAATAGTCTTTTGTAAGAAAACAAATTGCAATTGTGATAATCGAGATGATTATTGCCTTATAACAAAATTGAATTTTATCTTCTGTTGAAAAAAAGAATTGAGTAAAAGCTGCTCCAGCAAATAAATATGCACTCCAAGGAAATAGTCCAAATTTTGAAAATTCTGTAGAAGCTATTATCGAGGCAAAGAAAGTAGGAAGAGAATTATAAGGATTAATATTTAGCATTAAAGGTGTAATAAAAATAATTATTAATGCTAAAATTGCATAAATATACTTTAAATATTCAAATTTTGACGTAAATAGAAGTAAAACTAATGCAATTAATGAAGAATACACAATATTTTGAAGAATATCACATTCAAACCAAAACAATAGTTGTTGATGATTTAATTCTGATAATCTAAAAATCGATAAAACTGGTAAATGCAAAGCATAAGCTATTATTAATATAAAAACCAGTTTTCTTAAGTATAACCATAATGGTTTTTTAAAAGCTTTATAATCATTAAATTTATTTTTAGCAGAAATAACTAGTGTCGAACCAGCTAAAAATAAAAATGCCACAGAAATGAAGCCATTCAACAAATTTAATGTATTCCAAATATCACCTTGCCTGAATTCTTCGAGCATAATTGAATTTACAATATGAGTCTCTATCATAGCAAATACAGCTATTCCACGCAATACATCTATAAATAATAGTCTTTTTTTATCCATTTATAATAAGTAAAAATATTTAATCAAAAGGAAAAATTCTTTAGTTTAAATACATTTGTCAAAAAAAAATTGTAAATTACGTACTTATTTTATGATAACAAAGAAATATTTTTAATAAATTATAGAATTATCAAAATGTCTAAACATCATCAAGTAATTATTATTGGTTCAGGACCTGCTGGATTTTCTGCAGGAATTTATACTTCACGTGCGAATTTAGATGCTGTGATTTTCGAGGGTATGCAACCTGGTGGTCAGTTAATGATCACTACTGAAATTGAAAATTATCCCGGTTTTGAAGATGGGATCTCCGGACCTCAATTAATGGATATTATGCGAAAGCAAGCAAATCGATTTGGAACAGAGTCAATTTATGATACAATTGTAAAAGTAGATTTTTCCAAAAGACCTTTTACTGTTTGGACTGAAAAAGGTGAGGAATACACTTCAGATGCAATTATTATTTCAACTGGTGCTACAGCCAAACTTCTTCATATTCCAAGCGAAAATGAATATTGGGGTAGAGGTATTTCTGCTTGTGCTACTTGCGATGGATTCTTTTATAGAAACAAAGATGTCCTTGTAATTGGTGGGGGTGATACTGCAATGGAAGAAGCAACATATTTATCAAATATTTGTAAATCAGTTACTCTTATTCATAGAAGACAAGGTTTTAGAGCATCTAACATTATGATAGAAAGAGTAAAATCTAATCCAAAAATAAATTTACTTCTTGACAGTGTAGTTGACGAATTTACTGGTGAAATTGTAAATAATTTTCCTTCTCTTACTGGAGCTAAAGTTAAAAATGTCATAACTAATGAAATAACTGAAGTAAAAGCTGAAGGTGCATTTATTGCAATAGGGCATAAACCGAATACTGATATTTTCAAAGGTATTATTAACCTCAATGAAGAAGGTTATATTCTTACAACAGGAAAATCATGTTATACTAATGTGCCTGGAGTTTTTGCATGTGGTGATGTACAAGATTTCACATATAGACAAGCTGTTAGTGCTGCAGGAAGTGGTTGTAAAGCAGCTATTGATGCTGAAAGATGGTTGATAGCTAATTCATAAGTTTTTCGGATAAAAGTAATTTTAAAGCTACCTTTCTAGGGTAGCTTTTTTATTTAAATTATTGAAAATGATAAAAAAAATGCTTTTCGAATATATGAAAAGCATTTTTGGAAAACTTAAAATTATTTGCGATTATAAGATAGTTGTCTCGTTCATCGATTCCAAAGATTTGACAATTGCAGCTAAGCATTGACCTCCTAGCTGACCATCTATTACACGATGATCATAAGTCAATGAGACATAAACCATATCACGTATCATAATAATATACTCACCATTAAATTCTTTCACAATTGGTCTTTTTTGTATCACACCAATGCCCATTATAGCAGTTTGAGGTTGATTAATTATTGGAGTACCGAAAAGGGTACCAAAAGTACCTAAATTAGTAATTGTGAAAGTACCGCCTTGAATATCATCAGGTGATAATTTTTTGTTTCTTGCTCTACCTGATAAATCAGTAACTTGATGAGCTAGTCCAGATAAATTTAATTGATTTGTATTTTTAATTACGGGTACAATTAAATTTCCATCTTCTAAAGCAGTAGCAATACCAATATTGATTTTTTTGTGTTTTACAATATTAGTACCATCTACACTTACATTAATACCAGGAAATTGCTTTATAGCTTCTGCTGCAGCTTTTACAAAAAATGGAGTAAAAGTAAGCTTAATTCCTTCGCTTTGTTCAAAAGATTTTTTGTTTTTGTTTCTATATTTTACAATTTCAGTAATATCAGCTTCCATTACACTTGTTACATGAGGAGATGTTTGAATTGATTTTACCATGTTTTGAGCAATTATAGAGCGTACTCTATCCATAGGAATGATTTCAACATCATCACCATAATTCATTACAGGAGCAGCAATTTCTTGTTTTGATTCTTTAGCAGCAGGTTGAATTTGCGATGATTGAGCAATAGTGGAAATATTATTTGAAGATTTAGAACGATTATCAATATATTTCAAAATATCATCTTTAGTAACTCTTCCATTGGTTCCGCTACCATCAATTTTTTGAAGTTCATCTAGTGTTACATTTTCTTGCTCTGCTATTGTTCTAACAAGCGGAGAAAAGAATTTATCACCTAATCTAGCAGGAATTTGTGCATTTTCATTAGTATTTGCAGTTAGTTCATTTGTTTGATTTTGGGTGTTGACAGTTTTATCTTCTTTTATTTCATCAGTTTTTTTAGTAGTAGTTGGTTTTGCATTAGCATCAGTTTCTATATATGCTATAACTTTTCCTACTTCAATCGTTTCATTTACATTTGCAAGAATTTCAGCAAGAATACCCTTAACAGGAGAAGGTACTTCAGTATCAACCTTGTCAGTTGAAATTTCTAAAATCATTTCGTCTCTATCTACAGGATCACCTACATTTTTAAACCATTTTAAAATTGTACCTTCCTGCAAAGATTCACCCATTTTGGGCATTATTACTTCGACTTTCATTGTTATTCCTATAATATAATTATTTTTTAAAATTATCAATCTTATGAATAATTTAAACGATTAATTATTATTTTTATGATTTTAAAATAACAATTAATTAGTTCTTTAAGATATTTAATAAAGTAAATTAATTAATTAGTAAAAAATTTAGTATTTTTGCATTCTATTTTATGATTAATTAATATCGTTAAATTCATTTTACATAAAATTTTAATTTTTACTCATTATTTTAACTAACAAAATTATGGCAAATTTAAAACCAGATAAAAAAATTGTAAGAGATTATATTATCTTATCAATTGGTGCAGCAATTATGGCAATTGGCATTGGTGTTTTTCTTGTCGATGCTAAAGTTGTACCGGGTGGAGTAAGTGGTGTATCAATGGCATTGCATTATTTATATGGATTTCCTGTTGGTATAATGATGTGGTTGTTAAATATTCCGCTTTATATTTGGGGTATTAGAGAACTCGGTTCTACCTTTGGATTTAGAACTTTTTATTCTTTTACAATTAACTCATTTTTTATTGACTTCTTTACAGGTAATTCCTGGATACCTTTTATCAAAGCTCCAAGATTGCAAGATACTGCTACAATTCAGGGCTTATTAAATAATGACTTTTTCTTTACAATATTATTAGGTGCTGTATTTTTAGGAATAGGGTTAGGAATTATTTTTAAATTTAAGGGTACTACTGCAGGCTCAGATATCGTAGCTGCTATAATGAATAAACGATTTGGTCTTAAGCCAGGTTCAGCTATTATGGTTATAGATTTCTTCGTTATTTCATTTGCTGGAATTGTTATTGAAACTAAACATTTAGCTCCACCAACAACTACAGCACTTACTTTAACCTTATATGCGTTTTTCTTATTATTCATTTCAAGTAAAATAATAGACATAATTATTGATGGTTTCAATTATGCAAAAATTGCTTATATAATTAGTGATAAATATAATGAAGTAGGTGATACAATTATGAATGACGTAACAAGAGGAGCTACTTCAATTAAAACAAGAGGTTTATATAGAAATATTGAGAGAGAAATGATAATGACAGTGCTAACTAACAAGGAAGTACCGATTCTTATAGATAAAGTTAAAGAAATAGATTCTAATGCTTTTATTATTATTAATGATACACATGAAATATTAGGTAATGGCTTTAGGCGAAGAATATAATTCTTTCTAAATAATTGTCAAAAAAAAACAACCAATGTTAATTGGTTGTTTTTTTATTGTTAAAATCTAAATATAATTATATTTTATTTTCTTTTTTGAATTCTTCCATATATTTAACTAATGCTTCTACAGATTCAATAGGGCATGCGTTATAAATAGAAGCGCGGATACCACCTACTACTCTATGACCTTTTAGATTAGTCATTGAATGTTTTGCTTTAGCTTCTGATACAAATTTTGCTTCTAAATCAGCATTAGCTAAATTCCAAGTAACATTCATTAATGATCTGTCTTCTTTATTAGTTACTGTAGGTTTGTAATAATCGAGATTAGCATCTAAATAATCATATAAAATACCAGCTTTTTTAATATTATTAGCTTCAATTACTTCTAATCCACCTTGATTTAAGATCCATTTAAACACTTCGCCTACTACAAAAGTATTAATACATGGAGGTGTATTAAACATTGATGCTTTTTCGATATGAGTTTTATATTTTAGCATTGTAGGAACTTCTTCTTTTGCTTTAGCAGCAAAATCTTTGCGAATTACAATCATAGTTACACCAGAAGGACCAATATTTTTCTGTGCTCCAGCATAAATCATACTAAATCTTGAATAATCCATAGGACGACTCATAAAATCAGAAGACATGTCAGAGATAAGAGGAATATTTTTATCTACATCAGGAATAAAATTAAATCTTGTACCAAAAATAGTATTATTAGTAGTATAATGCACATAATCAGCTTTTGGGTCAAAATTAAAAGTGCGAGGAATGTAATTAAAGTTTTTGTCGTCAGAAGATGCAGCTACATTTACTTTACCTACAAATTTTGCTTCTTTAATTGCATTTTTAGCCCAATTACCTGTATTTATATAATCTGCAGATGTTTTTAGGAAGTTCATTGGTAACATAATGAATTGCAAACTTGCACCACCACCGATGAATAATACATCATATTCATCTGGAGACAAACCTAAAATTTTAAGGCCATTTTGCTGTGCTGTTACAAATACTTCATCATATTCCTTAGAGCGATGGCTCATTTCCATAATGGACATACCTAAATTATTAAAATCTACTGCTGCTTTTGCAGTCGCTTCTAATACTGGGATAGGGAGGACACCAGGTCCTGCTGAAAAATTATATGCTCTTTTCATGAGAGTAACTCCGTATTATTATAAATTTAAAATATATTGTTTAAATAATTTACAAAACTACGATATTTAAATGATAATTCATAATTTTATATTTTCAAACTAATGAAATTTTACAAAGAATGAAAATAAGTTGAATTATTTTTGAGTATTATAAAATGCTTCTATAGTATAAAATGAACCGCAGATTATTGAATCTTTGTTTATATCATTAAATGATTCTTTAGGGTTGTCCCATAATTTAATAGAACTAAAGCCTAATTCTATAGCTATTTTTTCAATTTCACTAGATTGTGCAGCGCGTTTATTGTCTAATTGAATTATATTTAAAACATTTGTAATTGGTAATAGTATTGCAAGCATCGATTTAATATCTTTATCTTTCATCGCAGCAAAATAAATATTAAATTTGTGTTTTGATAGTGGAGATAAATCAATGCATTCTACTAGTTTACCAATTCCTGCAGGATTATGTGCTACATCAACTATAATTATAGGAGAATTTGAAATTAAATCAATTCTTGAATTAAAACCTGTATTTTTTTTGACATTCCTTAATCCAGAATATAAAACCTCTTCATTTAATGGATAATGAAATTTAAGATAATTATAAGCGGCGATTATTGCTTTTAAATTTTGAGTTTGATGAGTACCTGCCACAGGTAGAAATACGCTTTTATATAAATTAATACCATCACTGATATCGCAAGTCATATTTAATTTTTCATCAATAATGAAATTTGAAATTTGAAAATTATCTTCAACATAAATAATTGGAGATCTCATTTCACGAGCCTTATCAATAAAAACTTTTTTTAATTCTGCATGATTATCACATATTATTACCGGTACATTAGGTTTAATTATACCTGCTTTTTCTTTAGCTATTTCTTCCAGAGAATTTCCCAAATATTCTTGATGATCTAAGTCAATTTGAGTGATAATTGATAAAATAGGGGTTAGTACATTAGTACTATCAAAATTCCCTCCCATACCTGTCTCAATAATTGCAACATCGACTTCGGATCTTTTAAAATGTTCAAAAGCGATTGCTGTAGAAATTTCAAAAAATGTAGCACCAATATTTTTTGCATCATTGATTAAAAAACTATTAATTTTTACAATATCTTCATCAGAAATTTCAGTTCCATTTACTTTAATTCTTTCATTAAATCTTAAAATATGAGGTGAAGTAAATAAACCTATTTTCATACCGCATTCTTGTAAAATAGATGCTAATAAATTGCAAATAGTACCTTTACCATTAGTGCCTGCAATATGAATTGATTTAAAAGAATATTCTGGATTGCCAAGGATTTTTAATAATACATTGATCCTCTCGAGACCTGGTTTTATTTCTGCTCGCTCGAAACTAAAAAGTTCTTCAATAATTTCATGATAATTATTAGGCATATGATTTTTTTTTTATAATAAAAAAGACAATTAAAATAAGAAAAATAATTGATAATTTTGTAAAACTATTTAAAATATTTATAATTATGATCTATACAAAATCACATTTTAAAAATTATCAAAAAATTAGGGAAGAGGAAGTAAAATTTAATTTGGCAAATCCTCGAAAGAAAGATCTTAAATATTATATAAAGTATTATTTCTTTAAATTATTAAGTAGAAATACTAAGTTAAGTGAAAATCGTAAAAACTTAAATAATAATACTTTATTAAATTTACTTAACATTGATAAAATCTTATTACTTAGATATGATGTAATTGGTGATTATATAGTCTCAACCTCGCTTATTAATTTTATAAAATCAATAAATCCGAATGTTAAAATTGATATTGTCGTTACAGATAGGAATAAAATTCTTGCAGATAATGACCCTAATATTGACAAATTTTATTTAGCACCTCATTCTAAAAATATTAATTTTAAATATTTTCGTTTAAAAGATTTGAGAAAAAATGATTATGATATTTGTATTTCGTTAGTTACTTCAAAAAATACAAAAGCTGCAATTATTACTAAATTATGTGCTCCTCATTCAATTAAAATATCAATGTATGACACTGGAAATCATGAAATTTATGGTTTATTTTTTAATAGAATGATAAAGTATTTTGTTCCAGCAACTACTTGGACACAGAAAATGTTAAATATGGGGAAGTTGTGTTTTGAAAATTTTCAAAAAAATAGTCTAAATGAAACGCCATATACAATATTAAATAAAAAATCAATTGAAAAAGTTAATAATTTTACCAATACATTTAATTTAAACTATAAACCAAACTTAGAAAATGTAGTTACAAAAGATATTGATGTTAAAAATACTTTGGTGAGCAGAGAGGGTAGAGAGTACGTAATTTTTAATATTGCTGGCTCAAAAATTAACAAAATATTGCAAAAAGAAAATATTGTAAATATTATTACTCCAATTGCAAAAGAATATTCAAAAATACAATTTTTCATTACTGGAGGTAAAGACAACTTAGGAATTATTCAGAATGTAATTAAAGATGTAAACCTTGATAATATAAGGATGTTAGATGAAGATTTAATTACATTTTTTGGTATTCTAATTGGTGCAAAATTATTAATATCGCCAGATACATCAACAATACACGTAGCAGCAACTGCAAAAGTACCAGAAGTAGTATTATTTTCAAAAGTAGGTTTTCTTTATGAATGGTTTCCGTATCAGACTAATTTTATACCAATTTTAGCTGAAACAGATGAAAATATAAATTCAATCCCAGCTGAAGAAGTTAGAATGGCAATTAAAATATTTCTTAAAAATGAAGAAAGTGATTTGATTTTTGATAAAAATTACTTTGTAAAGGATAATCTAAATAATGAGTAAAAATATAATCAAAGATTTTAATTTAAAGAAAATATTATTGATTAGAAATGACAGAATTGGGGATATTGTAATTAGTGAACCTTTTATTAGGTATCTAAAAAGTGCTCATAGTGATATTCAAATTGATATTTTACTTAGTAAAAAAAACATTAATTCATTTTGGATAGTGTCTGATTTTATCGATAACTGTCATTGTTATCAACAGAATATTATTAAAGATTTATTATTACTCAGAAAATTAAAAAATGAAAAATATGATTTAATTATTGATTTAAAAGATAAAGAATCTCGTACATCAAAAATAATAATTGATATTGTAAAAGCAAAGTATTCTGTTGGTTTTAAATACGCAGATAAAATCAAAAGATATGATTTTGAATTAGAAAAATTAGACCCAATTAAAAATCATGTTTCAATTAGAACAAGTAACTTATTAAAATTATTCGGATTTAATACAGACGACTTAATATTAGACTATAAAATAAATATTAAAAATACATTTAGTAATGTAGATGAAAAAATTTCCTTTGAAAATAATAAAAAACTCTTTATAATAAACCTAGCTGGAAATAACGAAGCTAGATTTTGGGGAGAGGATAATTATGTTAAATTTATAAACTTGTTGAATTCTGTTTCAAAAAAATATAATTTATTATTACTTTATTCAAAAGAATATGAGTTAATAGCTAAAAATATTAATTTGAAAACTCATGCAAAATTAAATGGATTAATTAAATCCACCGAAGAATATGCTTATACTATTAGTAAAGCTGATATAATTTTAACTCCTGATACTTCAGCAGTTCATATTGCTTCCGCATTTAAAATTAAAACAATTGCATTATATAATTTTGATTTTTCTACTGAAATTAAAGATGAAATGCCGTGGTTACCGTTTAATACTGATTATAAAGTTTTTGGAAGCCCTACAATGAATATGAAGGATATTGAACCTGAAAATGTTCTTAAAGAAATAATTGATTTTATATAAATTAGAATAATAAATAAAAAAAAGCTACCTATATGAGATAGCTTTTTTTGTTTAATATATAATTTAGTTAATTATTTAGCATCAGCAAATGCTGTAATATGATTTTTAGCTAAAGCATAAGAACCAAATAATACGACAGACCAAATTAAATCACCAAGTAAAGCAGTTCTGAAAAAAGGAATTGCAGCAACATAACATGCTTGTAACCCTTCAAATGTATGTGGATACATATTAAATTGCATCCAAACTGCAAAATTAGTAATTACGAAAAATATAACTGATGAACTTAATGAAGCTCCAACTACTTTTGGAGCAGTAATGTTTTTAGAAATTAATCCGCCGATTAATACACCTAATGCAATTGCACCATAGACAGCCCACATAGTTGAATGCATTCCAATAAATATATCTGTTAATAACATAACACCAATTGGAATCAAATAAGCTAATTTTCTATTTTTCAAATTTGCACCTCCGAAAATTGAAAGTGCAATAATAGGAGAAAAACCCATAACTATTCCCATAGAATGGGGAATAAGTCTTGCAAAAGCTGCTAATACAATTAGCCCTATTATTAATATTGTTTGGTTTTTTGTGTTTTGATTCATTATATTCCTCTATTTATTTATTTAAATTATTAGTTTACATAATGTAAATTATATTCTATTTTTACAATAGATTTATTTACTTTCAGAAATCATTGCTTTAATAGCATTTATAACGTTTTGATCGTTATTTGAAATTTTTTCAGAAAGTTTACTTCTTAATTCTTTACTAATTAGTTCTTGTAACATTTCATCAGTTTCTACATGAGTTTTATCTTTTTTTTCTTTAGAAATTGAATTATCTTTTTTAACTAATTTATTTTCAGATTCATTCATAATATTTTCTTATAAAGTAGTTTTATATAGACGATTATTATTTATTGAATATTTGGGTTTACCTTTTAATTTGTAATTATTAAATGGAGTATTTTTAGATTTAGATTTAAATAATTCTTTATTAACAGTCCATTCTTCATTTGGTGCAAAAATTGTAAGATTAGCTTTCTCATCTTTTTTTATAATAATATTAGGTAATTTACAAATTCTGCGTGGATTGACGCTCATTAATTCAATTATTCTTTTTAAATCAACTTTATGTTTCCAATGTAATTCTGTTAATGAAATTCCTATAGATGTTTCTAAGCCGATTACACCATTTGGAGCGTATTCAAATTCAACTTCTTTTTCGTGTAAAGCGTGTGGAGCATGATCGGTAGCAATGCAATCGATTGTCCCATCTTTTATTCCTTCTATAATTACGTCAATATCTTGTTGAGATCTTAGCGGTGGGTTCATTTTAGTATTAGTATCAAATTTCACAATAATTGAATCATTAATTGTAAAATGATGTGGAGTAACTTCGCAAGTTACTCTTTGATTATTTGCCTTAGCTAAACGAATTAACTCTATAGATTCCATAGTAGATAAGTGCATTGCATGATAACGGCAATTACCTACATGTTTGGCTATTTCAATATCACGATATAATATACTAGATTCTGCTACATTAGGATAACCTTTAAGCCCTAATTTAGTTGAAAGTTTTGATTCATTTACAGTAAATTCTTCTGTTAGATTTTTATCTTCGCAATGTTCAGCAATTAATAAATCTCTTGTAGATGCATATTCAAAAGCTCTATTTAATATTTTTGAGTTATGAACACAATGTCCATCATCTGTGAACATTACAACACCACAATCATTTAATTCAAACATTTCAGTAAGTAATTTTCCTTCGCTTTTTTGAGTCAAGGCTGCCGAAGGATAAACATCGACTAAATAGTCTTTTGATTTATTCCTTATATAATCTACAACTGCAGCATTATCAATTACTGGAAATGTATTTGGCATACAAACAATTCCAGTATATCCACCGTTAGCGGCAGAATCTGATCCAGTTTTAATATCTTCTTTATATTCAAATCCTGGATCTCTTAAATGCACGTGCATATCGAAGAATCCCGGAGCTGCTATAAATTCTTTTGCGTCCACAATTTCAGTTTCAGTATCAACAATAGGATTAGAATTATCACAATTAAGAATAATTCCATTTTTTATCCAAAGATTTACAGTTTCGTCTATATTTTGAGTAGGGCTTACAACTCGAATTTGATTAAATAATATGTTCATTGATTGCTATATAAAAATTAATTTCTATTATAAAAATTTATTTACAAAATTATCATTATTTTTTGAATAATTCAAGTGAATAATTCAATTTGTTTATGGTTTAGTTTATTTAAAAAACTTTTTCTATGAATATATGAAATCCCAAATTTTTCAATTGCTTCGAAATGTTTCCTAGTTCCATATCCCTTATGACTACTAAAACCATAATTTATTAGATTAGAATCATTAAAATTTCTCATTATTCTGTCTCTAATTACTTTCGCTAATATAGAAGCAGTTGCTATTGACAAAGATTTTGAATCACCTTTTACTATACATTGGTATTCTATACCATTTTCTTTAAATCTATTTCCATCAATAAGCAAAAAGTCTGGTTTTATTCTTAAATTTTCAATTGCCAAATGAAAAGCTTTATAAGTTGCATTTAAAATATTTATTTCGTCAATTATAGCATTATTTATAATTCCAATTCCATAATTAATTTTTCTATTAATTAATTCATCGAAAATTATTTCTCTTTTAGTTTCAGAGATTTTTTTTGAGTCATTTATTCCTAAATCATCAATTTTAGTGCTTCCGATTATTACAGCTACTGCTACTACTGGTCCTGCTAATGCACCTCTTCCCGCTTCATCTAATCCAGCTATATATTTATATTTATTATTAAGCAGATTTTCATAATCTAAGTTAGGAAATTCCATTTAGCAATTAGTTAATTTTAGAAATTCATTCCGTAATTTATCATTTGAACGTAAATAACCTCGCATTACTGATGTAATCATTTCACTTTCTTTTTCAGAAGCCCTTACTCCTCTTGCAATCATACAATAATGTTTTGCCTTAATTATGACTCCTAATGCTTTTGGTTTAAGAAGTAATTCAATATAATCAGCAATTTGTTCACCTAATTCTTCTTGAATTTGAGCACGACGAGAGAACCAATCAACTATACGAGTCAATTTAGACAATCCTATCACATTTTTGTCAGGAATATAGCCAATATGGCATACTCCACTAATTGGTTGCCAATGGTGCGAACACATAGACATTATTTGAATCCCTTCACTTATAATTAATTCATCAACTTTTTTTCGATTAGGGAAAACAGTATTTTCTGGAGGCTCGGTGAATCTACCAATGAGTAGCTCATTTACTATCATTTTTGAGATTCTTTGTGGAGTATGTTCCGAATTAGGATCATTAGAATCTATTTTTAAAATTTCAAAAATCTCTTTATACTTTTCGGTTAACTTTAAGATTATTTCATGACGTTCATTATCAGTAATAGGATAATTACCATTTGCGTCGAATTTGTTTTGAATCATCGATATTTTATAATAGTTTGATTAGTGCTTGTTTTATTATATTAATTTAGTTCACAAAATTAATAAATATAATCGATTAAGCAATATTATGTGTATCATTATTTGAATTATATTTAATATTTTTTGTTGGAAATTCTGCTTCAACAGAAGTCCAATCTAAATTATAATTCTTAACAAAATATTTCTTAGAATTTATATTTGCCCGTCTTTCATGTAGTTTAATGTTATGAGAACTATAATATTGATTGTTAATTTCAATAATTTTTGATTTTGAAGCAGTGATTAAGCTTGGAATACCAATTATAAATAAATATGCGATTCCAAATTTTTTACTATCGATTGTATGGCCATATTCATGCATATATAGAGGGGTTTTAATAACAATATCATCAATTGAAGTATTTATAGAAGAAAATGAATTAATATTTACAAAATTTCCAATCGATACTCCTCCTAAGTTCTTGCGAACGTTATCATTTATTATGAAAATTACTCCATCATAATATTCTACTTTACTTGCTTGGTCAAATGCTAATCGAATTAGAGATAAAAAGACTCCTAAAACAGTTTGCAAAATTTCATAGGTATGTCTTGAAACTATATGCAAAGATTTTGTCAAAATATTCGATTTATCGTTACTTATAAAGTTAGTACCAATTATTTTAAACAATTTATTTATATTTAATTTATTTCTTATTTTTAAAATGATAGCAATAATTATAGAAGTAGAAATCAATACTATATAATAAATAATGATAATATTTAATATTATACTCCCAAAAATTGGAATTAATGAAATTAAAAATATAATTAATATTGACAGAAAGATAGCGATTATATCAAAATTTTTATTCATCTAATTGATAAAAATAAAATTAAAATAATTTATTATCATTATATTTGTAATTATTGAATTTAGTAATTAAAAAATGAAAAGAATATTTATCGGTTCAAAAATAAATATTAATAACGATATATATGACGAAATAGTTCGTGATTTTGATGGAATTGTAAATGGTAAATGGGTAGAACCTTATAATTTACATATTACTTATAAATTTATTGGTGATATTGAAGAAAATCTAATTCCAATTATCAAAGGTCTACTCGTAGAAGAGTTAAAAAAATATAAAGTATCATTACGACTCGAAGGAATTGGTTTTTTCCCACGTTTATCATACGCTAAAATATTATATATAGGTTTAAATGAAAAAAATAATCTATTATTGAAATATAATAAAATAATTGAAAATAAATTAAGTGAGATAGGAATCCCAAGAAGTAACAAAAAATTTCAATCTCACATTACGTTATGTAGGATCAAGAGTTTTGAAAGCACACCTCTTCAGGAAATCGCTGATTTGTATAAAGATAAACACTTTCAATTAATTGAATCTCTTGAGATAAATATTTTCGAAAGCAAACTTACTAAAAGTGGTCCAATATATTCTATTTTATAATTTCTAAAATTAATGGAAAATAATAAAAATAAGTCATATTTCATCTCAGATGTTCATTTAGGTTATTTCGATAGAGAAATTGGCAAAGTGAAAGAAGAAATGTTTATTAAATACTTAGATTTTATCTCAAAAGATGCTAAATCAATTTATTTATTAGGTGATATTTTCGATTATTGGTTTGAATGGAAGAAAGTAATTCCAAAAATTTATTTTAGAGTTCTTTCGAAATTATATGATTTAAAGCATGCTGGAATTGAAATTATTTATTTAATGGGTAATCATGATTTTGGACATAATAGTTTTTTTGAAGAAGAGCTTGGCATTCCAATATTTTCAAACGAATTTACAACTGAAATAGACAATAAAAAATTCTTTTTGCATCATGGTGACGGATTAGTATCTGGTGATAATGGATATAAATTATTGAAAAAAATTACTAGAAATAAAACAAATCAAAAACTATACACTTCCCTACTTCATCCAAATTTTGCAATAAAATTAGCATCTCAATCCTCTAAAAAAAGTAGAAATTATAAAAGCTATGATCATAGTGTAATTAATAATAAAATCCTTGAATTTGCTAAGTCTAAAATTAATTTAGGTTTTGATTATGTGATACTCGGTCATTTACATAATAAAGAAATTACGAAAATAAATAATGGCTATTATATCAATTTAGGAGATTGGTTATCTTCTCCTAATATTGGATTATTTAATGGCAAGGAATTTTTATTTATTGACAGCGATTTTATAAAGTAATTAATATATAATAATCAGCATTTCTTGCAATGTTAACAAAATTTTTAGCATAAATTAACGTCTCTTTTTTTTTATATACAAAGGCATATTATGGGGCAAATATTTAATAGAATTAAAACTATTTTTAATTCTTATGCAAATAGTACTAAGAAAATTGATATTGATAATATTTTCAAAGATGAATTAAAAGAAATCATAGATTCATTAGGCGACAACTTAGATAAAAAAGAACAAAATAATGGTAATAGTAATGAAAAAACTAATTCAAAAAAACAATATCAAAAAGAGTCAGTAAATAATCCTTTTGAAAAAAACGAAGTTACAAATGCCTATTATACTTTAGGTATAAAAGAAAGTGCATCAATTGGTGAAATCAAATCAGCATACAAAAAATTAATTAAACAATATCATCCTGATTTAGTACAAAACCTAAATAAAGATGAGCAGCTAAAAGCAAGTCAAAAAGCAAAAGAAATAAATAAAGCATATTCAATATTAGAAAAAATAAGGAATTTTTAAATTGAATGATAAATTAAAAAAGATTTTAATTGATATATTGGGGGTTTTAGTAATCGCTTCTATACTTGGGCTGATTTACAATACTTTTAATCAAAAAGGAATTTCTTTAATTAGAGAACCAGAGAAAATTATTTATTCCAGCGAAAATGATATTTTTAAAGATACTAATCTCATTGATACATCAATATCATCTGAATCGATGATTAAGAAAAATGATAGTAATATTATCATTAATAATGATATAAATCAAGACTCTATTAAAAAAGAAAATAAAAAAGATTCAATAAATAAGCTAATTAAAAATGAGCAAATTAAAAATCTACAAATTGATTTATCAACTGAAATTACAGATAAATCAGGATATAAAAATGTAAATATTGAATTTGTAAAAAAACATCTTAAAGATAAACGTGTAACAATTATCGACGCTAGGTCATCTATTGATTATAATAAAGGGCATATTGAAAATGCAATAAATATTGACCCAATGCAAGAAGATCAAAATAATTTATTTAATACCATTATGTCACTTCCTGATGATAATATTTATATTTTGTATTGTACTGGTGGTCAATGCGACTTAAGTCATCATTTATATGATGCCATGAAAAACTTTGGATTTAATAAATTATATATCTTCCCTGGTGGTTGGGATGAATGGAGTAGTAGATAATGCAAGTAAGAAGCAATACTTTTCAAGATAGAGATTTTTATTTAACAGTACAAGAACGATTCGGAATCATCGGAAGTTCTAAGGCAATATTAGATAATGTTAAATTACTCCTTCAAGCTGCACCAACAGATTTGACAGTTTTAATTACTGGCGAAACAGGAACTGGGAAAGAAGTTTTTGCTAATGCTCTTCACGCTTTAAGCAAAAGAAAAAAATATCCATTTGTCAGTGTAAATTGTGCTGCTATTCCGGATACTTTATTAGAATCAGAATTATTTGGATATGAAAAAGGTGCTTTTACTGGTGCCCACGATCTTCGTAAAGGATTTTTTGAAGTAGCTGATAGAGGCACAATATTTTTAGACGAGATTGGAGATATGCCTATTACAACTCAGTCTAAATTATTAAGAATCCTCGAAACAGGAGAATTCTCAAGATTAGGTTCTTCGGCTATTCATAGAGTCGATACTAGATTAGTAGCAGCAACTAATAAAAATCTTGAAGAAGAAGTAGAAAAAGGAAATTTTAGACAAGATTTATATTTTAGATTAAAATCAGTTTTAATACACCTCCCTCCTCTACGAAATCATACTGAAGATATTCCAGAATTAGTATATTATTTTGGAAAGAAATATTTGTTAAAAAATAATAATGAATTTCAAGGTATTACTCAAGAAGCTATTTCTCTTCTTATGAATATGTCTTGGAATGGTAATATTAGAGAATTAAGAAATTTAATAGAAACGATATTAGGATTAGAAGGAAATATTAAAATCAATGCTGAAATGATAAGAAAGTATATATCTAGTGCAATTCCTCCGCCAGTATTGAGAAATAATGATACTATAAAAGCATTAGTACCTCAAAAACAATTTGATACTTCAGAAAAAATTGAATTAGAGATAATTTTTAGGACTTTATTAGAATTACAGAATAATATTATGGATATTAAACGTGGATTGCACAGTCTTGCGATTAAAATTGAAAATATTCAAAATAAAGTAGATGAAATAAATGATGAGAATTTCCAAGTCGTTAAGAATGATGTTCCCGTTGTATATGCTGATGAAGATTTAAATATTGATGAACACGAAAAAATGCTAATTAAATATGCAATAAATAGATTTGATGGCTCTCGAAAATTAGCTGCAAAAGCACTTGGAATAAGCGAGAGAACTCTTTACAGGAAATTAGTTAATATGGGACTAAACTAAAATTATATTTATATGAAAAAGAAAGGTTCTGAAAATATTGATAAAGATTCTGAAAATAATGATAAAATTTTGAGAATATTTCAAATCTTGAAATATATTGCTAATGGAAATTACAAAACAAGTGATCTATTAGATTTATTAGCAGAAGATGAATTTATTGTTTCTGTACGTACATTGCAAAGGGATCTCTTGTTTTTAAAAGAAAATAATTATATTGTCCAAAAGAAAAAAAACTATTGGAGCTTGCAAAATAGTATTTCTAATAATTTATTACCTATTAATATTTCTGGTTCTGAATTCTTATCATTTTGTATTTTAAAGAGCTTTATTAAGTCGTTCAAGGGTACAAAAATTGAAAATGATATTAATAAATTGGAGTTATTATTAAAAAATAAGTTTCCAGAAATTGATGACGAAGAACAAATTATTTTTTGGGATCAAAATTTTGGATACTACGATTATTCAGATAAAGCTCATATTATAAGTAAATTAACTTATCATATTGTTCATAAAAATTTTGTTAAAATTATTTTTCTTTCAGACCCATCATCTAATAAAATTTTTGAAGTATTCCCTATCATTTTTTATTATTATAATGGGACTATATATTTATACGCATATTACCCCCAAAAAGAAGATTTTATTACTTTTACATTACAAAATATTATTGAAGTAGAATTATATACAGACGAAATTTATAAAATTCCAGAATTTGATTTGAAAAAATTCAAAACTAAACGATTTGGAGTTTATTCTGGTAATACTAAAGAAATAAGAGTAAATATTGATAAAGATTACAAGAAATATTTTGAAAATAGACATTGGCATCCGTCTCAGAAATCACGAATTTCTCCCAAAACCGGTAATTTAATTTTAGAAATGAATGTTCCAATTACTCCTGAATTAATTTCATGGCTGTTAGGTTGGGGCGAAGCTATTACAGTCGAATCACCTCTTTCATTAAGAAGGACAATTAAAGAAAAAGCAAATATAATTGCAAGAAAATATGAAAATTACTAATAATGAAAGAATCAAATCTAAAAACACCTAATATAGATTATAAAAACGAAGAACTTAAATTAAAAATCACAAATCTTCCTACTTCGCCAGGTATATATCAATTTAAAAATGCTAATGGTAAAATTATTTATATTGGAAAAGCCAAAAATATTCGAAATAGAGTTCGATCATATTTTCACTTAAATAGACCAAGAGATGCAAAAACTGAATCTCTGATTAGTAAAATTGAAGATATTGAAATAACTGTTGTAAAATCTGAATCACAAGCATTAATATTAGAAGATTCATTGATTAAGCAGCACTCCCCTAAGTATAATATTATGCTTAGAGATGACAAAACTTACCCATTTGTTCGAATTACAAATGAATTATTCCCTAAAATATTTAAAACTCGAACTATAATTAAAGATGGTTCTAAATATTATGGACCATATACTGAACTTCGACATTTAAATGCTCTCATCAAATTATTACGTAATATTTTGAAATTTAGAACTTGTAACTATAAATTAAATGAACAAGATATTTTAAATGGGAAATTCAAAGTTTGCTTAGATTATCATATTGGGAAATGTTCTGCACCTTGCATTAATAAAATAAGCAAAGACAAATATAATGACGATATTAAATATGCAATTCAAGTATTTCAAGGTAAAACAAAAGATCTAGAAAATGATATTACAAATCGTATGAACATTTGTGCAGAAGAATTAAAATTCGAAGAAGCAGCCCTACTAAGAAATCAATTATTGTTATTGAGAAATTATTTAAACTCACAAAAAACAGTTTCGAGCGAATTTAATGATAGAGATGTAATTGGTTTCTATGAAATTGATAACACAGCATGTAGTTTGATTTTTATTATTCGAGAAGGAAAAATTGTTGGAAAGAAACACTATATTATTAAAAATTCAAAAATCCAATCAAAAGACGAAATATTAAAAGCAACTATAGAAAATTGGTATATGAATGCAGAGTTAATTCCAGAGGAAATTATAATTGAATTAATTCCTGAAGATTCTAATTTTATAGTTGAATGGCTTAAATTAAAAAGAGGTAAAACAGTTTCTTTCACAGTTCCAAAGCTTGGAGAGAAAAAGAAAATATTAGATTTAGCTAATATAAATGCAGAATTTTTACTTCGTGAATATTTAATTGCAGTTGCTAAAAAAGACACAATATTAAGCAAACCAGTAATTTCTTTACAAAAAGATTTACAAATGGAAAAACCACCTATTAGAATAGAATGTTTTGACAACTCTCATATTCAAGGTTCTGATTATGTTTCTTCAATGGTTTGTTTTATTGATGGTAAACCAAAAAAGTCGGAATATAGAAAATATAAACTTAGAGATATTTCAGGAAACGATGACTTTGCAGCAATGCGTGAAGTTATTTATAGAAGATATCGTAAATCAAGTGAAGAAAATGCACCTCTTCCCGATTTAATAATAATAGATGGTGGAAAGGGTCAGTTATCCTCTGCAGTAGAAATTTTAAAAGAGATTAATATATATGAAAAAGTAAAAGTGATAGGATTAGCAAAACGTCTGGAAGAAGTATTCATTCCAAATGAAAAAGAATCTATTATTTTACCAAAAGCATCGCAAAGTTTAAAGTTAATACAGCATTTAAGAGATGAAGCTCATAGATTTGCTATTACATACCATAGATTACTAAGAGATAAACGAACTTTAAAATCAGAGCTAACAGAAATTTCTGGAATTGGTGAAATCACAGCTCAAAAATTGCTTAAACATTTTGGCTCAGTAAAAAATATTAAAATACAATCTATTGAAAATTTGAAAGTTATTGTTGGATTAAATAACGCAACAAAAATATACAACTACTATAATAAACAATTAATTAACTAATATAATTAATATTAATTAAATAAAAACTATAAATATGGTAAATATAAATAAATTATGGGATAGACTTAATATATTATCTAAAGATAATAATATAAATAATTTCTTAATTCCTGGTCTGTGGGATAACATCAAAGATCAATCTATTAATATTGGGAATCCATTTACATATCTATTAAGAAAAATAGAAGAAATTATTAATTATAAACCTACAAATAGTAAAATTGAGATTCAAGATGAAATCATCTATAATATGATGCCTCGACTTACTACAGCTAATTATTTTAATAAAAATGTTCAGAATCAAATACTAAATGATAATGGATCTATTTTAAAAACTATCGCACTCTTGCCATATATTAAATCACTTGGTACTACAATACTGTATTTACTGCCTATTACTTCAATAGGAGAAAATAATAAAAAAGGTAATTTAGGCTCTGTCTTTGCAATTAAAAATCCATACAAAATTGATGAAAATTTAAACGAAAAAATATTAGATTTAGATATTGAAATTCAGTTTTCAGCCCTTGTAGAAGCTGCTCACCATCTTGGAATAAAAGTAATATGTGAATTTATTTTTCGGACAGCAAGCATAGATTCTGACATAGCATTAAAGCATCCTGAATGGTTTTATTGGATAAAGTTATCGAAAATAAATACTTATTCTCAACCAATATTTAACACTGACGATTTAATTAAAATTAAAAAAAATATTGAAGATAAAAAATTCGATAATTCTATTCCTCCTAATAGTGAATATATTTCTATGTTTACTGATACACCAAAAAATGTATTTAAAGAAAATGGTCAAATAATAGGTGAATTAGCTAATGGCGAAAAAGTAACTATCCCAAATGCTTTTGCTGATTGGCCACCGGACGATCAACAACCTGTTTGGAGCGATGTTACTTATTATAAATTTTTTAATAATCCTAAATTTAATTACATTTCTTATAATACTGTCAGGATGTATGACAATGAATTATTAGATAATATTAAATATTATCAAAATGAATTATTTGAATTTATTACTGATATTGTCCCCTATTATATTAATAAATATAATATTGATGGAATTATGCTGGATATGGGACATGCACTTCCTAAATTTTTAAGAAGCTCAATAATTGAAAAAGCAAGAAATTTGAAAAAAGATTTCATTTTTTTAGAAGAGAATTTTAATCCAAATAATGATTCACTTGCTGAAGGGTTTAATGCTGTTGTAGGTTATTTAATCTTTGATATGGATAAACCGAATAAAATGAATGATTATATTAAAAGACTTGAAAATGAAGAAATTGTAATACCAGTTTTTGCAACTCCTGAAAATCATAATACTCCAAGAATACAATTTCATTTCAATAATGCAGATTTTTCGATTATGCTTTATGGATTAGCAAGTTTCTTACCTAATTCGATTCGATTTATACACTCAGGATTTGAAACTTTAGAGACAATACCGGTTAATACTGGATTAAATTTTACTAAAGATGAATTAAAACAATATTCTCCATCAGATTTACCATTATTCTCTACTGCAGCATTAAAGTGGGAAAAATCAATTGTTGATAAAATTTCTGAAATTAATTTGTTGAGAGATAAAGTAATATCAGGCTCTATAAATAATTATAAGGTAGTTAGTGTAAATAATAACAATTCTGATATCGTATCATATAAGTTAGTAAATGAAAAAGAACAATTATTAATTATTGCTAATTACAATAAAGATAAACAAAATGTCAAAATAAAATTAAAAAATAATTATAAAAAGTTTATTTTATTAACTACAAAACGTATTTTTGAAGTCTGCAATAATGATATAGAATTAGAATTAAATGGCTATGATTTTTTTATTGGCATATTAATTTGAAAAAGATAAATTTATAATATAAATGGCAAATAATAATAAACAATTTGGAAACCCTGAATTTGGTTCAATCAACCGAACTAGAATTTTTCAAGGATTAATAATTATAATAAGTATTATATTTATTGCTAGATTAGTCCAATTACAACTCATTAGGGGTAGCAAATTTTTATCAGTCTCTGAAGCTCAAGCTATTAAACAAGAAGTAATAGATCCATTTAGAGGTAATATATTTGATAGAAATGATAAATTACTTGTTCATAATGAACCGTCTTTCACAGTGAAACTAACACCAAGTGATTTTAATCCTAATCGTTACCCTTTATTATGTTCATTACTCGAAACTGACTCAAATGCCATAAAAAAAACATTAAAACAATACAGCAAATATTCAAGATTTGAACCTGTTAAAATTGCTCGAGATATTACAAGAAATCAAGCAATGCAAATTGAAGAATATATTGATTTTCTTCCTGGAATTGAAGTATCTGTAGATTCAAAAAGAATTTATGATTTCGATGGTAGTATGTCTCATTTATTTGGTTACATTAGCGAAATCACAGCCAAACAATTAGAAAAAATGCAATATTATAAACCAGGTGATATAATTGGGAAAACAGGTATAGAATTTACTTATGAAGATTTTCTACGAGGCACAAAAGGTATAAAATATGTAGCTGTGAATAGATCCGGACAAAAGGAATATAGCTTTAATAATGGTAAAAGTGATGATCCAGTAATTAATGGTATGGATATTCGCACTTCACTAGATAAAGGTGCTCAAGAAAAAGCTGTTCAATTACTTGAGGGTAAAAGAGGAGCTGTAATAGCTATCGACCCAAATAATGGAGAAGTTCTGGTGTATGTATCAAAACCAGATTTTGACTTAAAAGAAATGAGTGGAAGGGTTCGCCCTGAATATTATTCGCAATTAATTAATGACCCGGGAAAACCTCTTTTAAATCGTGGAATTATGTCTGCATATCCTCCCGGTTCAATTTGGAAAATGTTAGTAGGAATTGCAGGTCTCTCTGAAGGACTTATAACTGAAAATTCAACGATTTCTTGCGGAGGTTCTTTTTTATTCGGAAATAGAAGTTATGGTTGTCATGGAGCTCATGGAGCAATAACATATCGGAGAGCTATTCAGCACTCTTGTAATGTGTATTTTTATAAATTAGCTCTACAATTGGGTTTAGACAGATTAGCTAAATATGCTGAAATGTTTAGATTTGGGCAAAAAACATTCATTGATATTCCTAATGAAAATAAAGGATTTTATCCGAGTAGAGAACTATTAGAAAAAAAGTTTGGAAAAGGTGCAGCTAATTATAAAGGTAGATTAGTTAATTATGGCATCGGTCAAGGAGAAATAAACGTAACACCTGTACAAATGGCTGTATTTATTTCATCAATTGCAAATATGGGAACATTATATCAACCGCATATTGTAAAAGAAATTGTGAATAATATAACTAAAAGAACAGTCAGAAATGATTATGATGCATATCATCTACCAATTAATAAAAAGTATTTTGAATTGACTTCAAAAGGAATGTATGATGTTGTAAATGTACCGGGTGGAACAGGTTATTCAGGATTTAAAGCAGTTTCTCAATATCTTAATGGATATAGTGTTTATGGTAAAACAGGTACTGCACAAAATCCACACGGTCAAGATCATTCATGGTTTGTTTGCTTTGCTAAAAAGGATGGTAAACCAGTAATTGCGGTTGTTGCAATGGTTGAAAATGCTGGTTGGGGTGCTACTGTTGCTGCTCCTATAGCTTATAATGTCTTGACTAAATACATCAGTCCAAATTTCGATATGAAGGATAAATTTGAAAAAGATAGTGTTAAACTTGATTCAAGTAAAATTGCAATTAATAAAAATAACTAAAATTATTTATTGAATACTGATAATAATGAAAAATAATTTAGCAATCGGGTTATTCGACTCAGGAATTGGCGGCTTAAGTGTATTAAAACAATTTATTAAATTTTTACCAAATGAAAAATTTATTTATTTGGGTGATACAGCACGTGTACCTTACGGAAATAAATCAGAACAGACTGTAATTGAATATGCAAAACAATGTACTGAATTTTTACTTAAAAAAGGAGTCAAACTCATTGTAATTGCGTGCAATACTGCATCTGCCATTGCACTTGAAGAAGTGAGAAAAATATCAAATGTTCCAGTAATCGGAATGATTGAACCAGCTTCTAAAGCTGCTATTATTAATTCACAAAACAAGAATATTGGTATAATTGGTACAAGAGCGACTATTTCTAGCCAAGCATATCAATTGAAGATTAAAGATTTATGCAAAAGCAATGATTACAATATTTATACAAAACCATGCCCTTTATTTGTTCCTTTAGTCGAAGAAGGATATTCCAAACACTTGGTTACAAAATCTATTGCCAATGAATATTTATCAGAATTTTTAAATTATAATATTGATACTCTTGTGATGGGATGTACTCATTATCCTATTTTAAAGTCAGTCATAAGTGAAATTTTACCTAATACAACTTTGATAGATTCTGGTGAGCATTCTGCAATTACCGCAATTAAACTCCTTGCAAATGAAGGAGTGCTTATTGATGATAAAGATTATATTAAATCTCAACCTGAAATTGGATTCTATGTAACGGATATTCCTAGTACTTTTCATGAATTATCTCAAATATTTTTGGGATTTCAAGTAATTGAACCTCAAAAAGTATATATTGAATCATAAAAATAATGCTTAACGATATTACGAAACTTAACATTGAAAATTTACCTAAAATACTTCTTATTTTCGGAGAAGAAGAATTTTTAGTAGAAGAATCTTTAGAATATGTAAGGAGTAGTATAATTCCTAAAATTACAGATACCTATGATTTAGATGTTTTTAATGGAGATGAAATTGATGCTATAAAATTAGTAGATATTGCTAGATCATTCCCATTTATGTCTGAGAAAAGGTGTATAGTTGTAAAAAATGTAGAAAATCTTTTAAATTTACAATCAAAAAAAAACAACTCCAATCAAATTTTCACTAAATATTTAGAAGCACCATCAGATAGTACTTTCTTAGTCCTTACAAGTAATTATAGTGGCTTAAATGGAATAACTAAAAAATTATCAACTCAACTAAAAACATTAAAATCTCCATTTAGAGAATTAATAGAAAAATACGAATGGATTGAGCATCCTAAAGTTTGGGAAAATCAATTATTTCAATGGTTAAAATCTCAATTCAAAAAAAAGAAAGTAGATATTACTGACCCAGCATTAAATTTAATTTTGGTGAGTACTAATCCTAATTTGCGAGATATTTCTAATGAAATTCAAAAACTATGGATTTATACCAAAGATGCAAAAAATATTACCGAAAATGATGTAATATTATCTACTGGGATTTCTCGTAAATATAATGTCTATGAATTACAAAAAGCTATAGGAAATGCTGATTTAACTAAATCTTTAGAAATTGCTGAAAACTTAATTTCTAATGAAAGAGCAGAAATGTTGATTCTTTCAGTTATCAGTAGATTTATGCTTGCATTGCTGAAGTTGTATGAAGTAATTGAAAATACGAATAAATATGAAGTAGCAAGTATAGTTGGAACTAACCCATATTTTATTGATGAATATAAGAGAGCCTTAAAAAAATTAGGTATTAAAAGAATTGAAAATTCATTTAAATATTTGGCTGAAACAGATTCAAATTTAAAAACTATAAGTACTGATTCTAAAAATTTAATCTTAAAAATGATAATAAATATTTTAAGCTAAACTACTTTTGTAGAAATATTGATTCCTAATTGATCCACTCTATAGCGTAATTTTGCTCTTGAGATTCCAAGAATTTTCGCAGCTTTAATTTGATTTCCATTTGTAATTTTTAAAGTTTGTAAAATCAAATCTTTAATTACGTTATTCATCTCTACCCCATTTTTAGCTATATCTAATTTATGTTCCCCAGTTTTTAATGTCGTAATATTACTTTGATTTGGAAGAGGCATCGAAGAGGAATTATCTTTTCCGATGTTAGCAGAATTAGGTGGTAATTTTAAGAAATTAAGTGAATTTTTTGAAATTACATTCTCTGATTCTAATAAAACAATTCGTTCAATTACATTTCTTAATTCTCTAATATTACCCTTCCATTGATAATTGGTCATAATCTCAGCAGCTTCAGAGGTAAATCCTTTTATATTTTTTCTAAATTTTGTATTAAATTTATTAATAAAAGTAGTGGCTAATAAAATTATATCATCACCTCTATCTCTTAATGGTGGTAGTAGAATTCTAGCTACATTAAGTCTATAAAATAAATCTTCCCTAAATTTCTCTTCTTCTACTAATTTTTCAAGATCTTTGTTCGTTGATGCTATCACTCGTACATCTACAGAAATTTCTTTAGCTCCTCCCAGTCGATAGAATTTTCTTTCTTGTAATACTCTTAATAATTTTACTTGTAATTCTAAACTTAATTCAGCTATTTCATCTAATAATATTGTTCCTCTTTGAGCTTGTTCAAATTTTCCTAATTTAATTTTTTCAGTTGCTCCAGTAAAAGCACCTCTTTCATAACCAAATAATTCATTTTCAGCTAATTCTCTTGGGATTGCTCCGCAGTTAATAGTGACAAATGGTCCTTTTGCTCTAGAAGAATTATCATGAATATAGCGTGCAAGGAGTTCTTTTCCAGTACCAGATTCTCCAAGAATTAGAACAGTAGTATCCTCAGCAGATGCAACGATTTTTCCCATTTCCATTGCTCTAAGCATACCTTCAGAATTACCAATAATTTCATTAGGAACTTCTTCTTTTAATTGTTCTGAAAGTAAATCGACTTGTCTGCGTAAATCAAAATTTTTAAGAGCTTTTTCGACAGATAATTCCAATTGTTCTAAATCTAATGGTTTTACTATAAAATCTTCAGCTCCCAATTTCATAGCTCTTACAGCCATTTTAATATCTGAAAATGCAGTCATCATAATCACAGGCATATTATAACCTTGTTCTCTCAAAGTCTCTAAAATATCTAACCCATTATAATGACCGAGGAAAATATCTAATAATATTAAGTCTGGGCTAACCATTCCTATTTCAGCTTGAGCTTGATGAGCATCTAAATAAGAAGCAACTTTGTTATATTTTGTAGATAATATCCCTTTTACAGTAGAATTTACTAATGGATCATCTTCAATTATCATTATAGTATAGTTTTGGAGAGGCATTATGATTCTATAAAATTAATTAATTATAATTTACAAATTTAACAATTTATTTAATTTAAAACAATTATTTAATTACTTCAAATTTTTTAGTTTCTATATAATTCTGAGATTTAACTGAAATAAAGTAAGTTCCTGTGTTTAAATCATTAATATAAATAGAATAATTATTATATGTTTTGTTGTTATTAATATTAAATTTTTTAATAATATTTGCATTAAAATCGGTGATAATTAATTCATTAATCTTATCAATTTGTGTATTTTGAAAATCAATATTTAAAATATTTGATGATGGATTAGGATAAATAACGAAATGTAAAATTTTATTATTTATATTCTCAATTTTGCCATCAACACATGTATTTAAAATACGAATTTTTGCATTTTTAGAATTGATTATATATTTATTATCGCTAGTAATGGATAAATTCTTTAATTTAATATCAGCATAGTTTTTATCTGTTAATCCAATCTTAAATTTTAATAATTTATTATTATTTAATTCTGCAAGTGAATATGTTAGTTTAACAGTAGAAAGACTATCAATATACTCTGGTGTAATATTATCATTTATTAGTTTTGCAATTTTAGAATTATAAGTAACTTCAAATGACAATTTATCTTCTGGATTAAAATTTTCTTTCGAAATATTAAAACTAATCGGTATATACACTTCTTCACCAATGTTGGCGCTTCCGTCATTTAGAGAAATATTAATTGTATTTGTATCAATAGAGACACCTTCTCCGAAAACAAGGAATTGAAGAATATCATTAGTTTTTCTATTTTCAATCTTGAAAATACTTTGTTTTTTACCAATTTCTTTTGAGTAAAATCTAAGTTTTAGAGATAAATATTCTTGAGATTTTAACACAATACTATCCTGCATATCTACAATTTGGAAAGTTTCAGTTTCAGCACCTATATTTTGAATAGAATGAATTACTAAGTCGTTCAAAGTCCTATTTTTGGCAATCATTGTGACAATTGTGTCTTTAAAATCATTAATATCTACTTTGCCAAAATCAATTACATTAGAGACCATTTGTAAACCTGGTTCATATCCTTCTCCTACTATTGGTATTTGGATAGTATCGTTCGGTACTACAATATTTAGAAATGCTTCCCTATTACCTACATTCATCGGCGCAAAACTTAATGATATATTATTTGATTCAAAAGGTTGAATTCTATATTTCTCAAATTTATCTAGAATTTTAAATTCATCAGCATTTGTTCCAGAGATAAAAATATCATTTATTGCAAAGCTTCCATTTATAGGATTTGTGATATATTTTTCAAAGTTTTTATATCTTATTTCTAATACAGCGGTCTTTGAAAAATGTAGTGTATCATAATCAAGGCGTGCTTTTGCAATTGTAAAATTATAATCACTTGTATCAATTTGAAGATCTCTTTTGTTTAAATTCCATACTTTTGAAGTTTTATCAATGCTTGCAGTCAAAATTCTTGAGCCATCGAAATTAAAAACTGCCATATTTACTCCATTTGTATGTTCGGCAAGAGTCTTAAGATGATTTCCATCTTCAGCATTCCAAATTTGAGCAGTGTAATCGCTTGAAGAAGTGATTATTTGTTCTAAATTTGAATTTGTAGGATCAAATCCAAAGGAAATGAAGTTAACTACAGGATTAATGGTAGTATTGTTTTCATGTGATACAGTATAAAGTAATTGTCCAGTATTATAGTCGAATACTGTTGCTTTACCATCATTTTGAGAAATACCTATTTTAGTTTCAGATTGATTGATTTCTACGTTATTTACTTTAAATCTATAATTTGGATTTAGGAAAAATTTTTCAATGTTATTTGTTGCAATATCTAATACTTTAGCATAACCTTTATTATCGCAGAACAGTATTTTAGTATCATTTGTAATAAATTTGCAAAACCATACTTTCGTTCCATTATTGAAAGAGGAAATAAGTTTTCCAGTCTCAGCATCCCATATTTTAACAAATTCATCAGTACCAGTACTTACTAACTTTGTATTGTCTTTATTATAATTTACGCAAGTAGCTTGCCCTTGATGAGCATTAATTTCTTTATTTATAGTTCCATCATTTGTATTCCAAATTACTATACCACCATCACTATATGCAGCACAAATATATTTATCATCTTGGCTAAAATTTGCCCAATGGACATCTACTTCTCTACCAGTAAATTTAAATTCACGAATTACAGCTCCGGAGAAAGATTTAAATAATCTGACAGCTCCATCAGCAGCAGTAGTTACTATATGATTTTCGTAGTCAGATTTAGAAAAGTTTGCTGAATAAACAATATAATTATGATAGAAATCAAGGGTTTGCCCAATATTATTAGGCCAAAGTTGAACAATTCTAACTCTATTTTTATCTCCATAGACTGGTACAACATTCCACACATACTTTAATCCGCTAACATTTTCAGCTAAAGTGTCCCAAGTCTGCATATCATTTGTAGAATATTGCAATTGAATAATATCATTTGGTAAAACACCGTACCAACTAATTTGAGCAGTATCCCCTGCAATAAATGTTTCGCCACCATTTGGATTTGTAATCTTTATAGTATTTTGTTTTGGTGCTTTATTTGGAAATCCAGCACTCATATAAATTTCTTTACCAAAGCAAGCATCTGAAGTAATTTGAATCAAAGCAAAAACTAAATTTGAATCTGTAGGAGAATATTTAATAAATATTGTTTTAGTCTGATCTTTTGGGATAAATAATTCTTCGTTATTATATCCTTCTATTGAAAATTCAGAAGAAGTAATATTAAAATTTGTTATAGTGATATCTTTTTTTCTTGCAGTTAAATCTAAAGGTAATGTTTTAGTATTACCTGGTAAGACTCCACCGAATTTGAGATATGCTGGGCTAATATCTAAATAAGGTTTATTTGTGTCTGCGATACTAATATCAAAAGATGAAATATCATTTGATTTTTTATTTTTAATATCGATTGTATTAAAGTTTTCACAACTAAAAGTATTATCAAAAGTAATTTCTATTGGTTTGTACTTAAAGATTTTAGCTAATAAGTTTAGAGATTTTTCTTTAATATTATTAGGATCTATCAATTCTATTTTATCTCCAGATGTATTTTGAATTAACCCAAAAACATCTTTTGAAACAATTTTACCTACAGAGACAACATAAATAGGAACTCCTAAAGAATTTGCAAGCGTAATTATTTTAGAATTATCAAAAACTTTATTGCCATCTGATAATAAAATAATAGCTTTATTATTATATTTTGCATTTTTTATTAAATCAATTGCCCCACCAGGTTGCATTGCAAAAGATTCGCTTATATCAGATAAATCTGCAATATTTAATTGATTAATATTATCTTTTATTTCATTAAAAGAAGTAGTAAAATAATTATTAATATATGGGAATTTTTGAAAACTAATTAAGGATAATTCTGTGTTGGATTCATTTAACAAATCAACAAAAGTATTCGTAAATAGTTTATAAATATTGAAGTTGTCAATATCGGTTGCCAAATCAAAAAGCAATAATATTGAATTATCATTTATATTTTGTTGCAGAGGATTTAAAAAATTCTTAATTGGAAGAATTTGATTTCCTGATTTAGAAATTTCAAAATCATTTTGCACTAGATTAAAATCTGGTTTATTTAATTTGTCAAAGCAATATATGTTTACTTTTGTTTCTGGATAATTATTAATTGATACAGAATCAATAATAATTTGAGGTAATAAATCGTTTATTCCAATACTAAAAAATATTAGAATTAAAAATATTGTTTTTTTTAACATCTCGTTCCCCACTTTACTATGTTATAAAGCTTATAATTATTACAAACTACAAATTTAATTACAAGTTTTGAAAAAATCTAATATTTTTTATTATTTTATATAAATTATATTTAAATTTACTAAAGATATACAAATGAATAATTTTGGAAAAATAATTAATTTGACTATTTTTGGGGAATCACACTCTAAAATGATAGGAATATCGATTAATGGTATACCTGCTGGAATCGAAATTAATACAGATACTCTTCAGACAATAATTAATGAAAGAAAACCGGGTAAAATAGGTACGACAAAAAGAATTGAACAAGATATTCCTATATTTGTCTCAGGGATTAATAACAATATTACTACTGGAGCTCCAATTACAGTGTTATTTGAAAATCATAATGCCAATTCTAACGATTATTCAAATTTTAGAAACCACCCTAGACCAGGTCATTCTGATTTCACTGCATCATATAAATACAACAATAACAATGATATTAATGGTGGTGGTATGTTTTCGGGCAGATTAACTTTGCTTCTTGTTGTAGCTGGTTATTTTTCAAGACTTGTTTTGCCAAAAGAAATTGAAGTTAACTCTAATATAGTAGAATTGCATAACTCAAAAGAATTTGAATTTGAAATAGAAAAAGCAATTTCTCAAAATGATTCAATTGGAGGTATTATTGAAACAATTATTCATAATGTGCCTATCGGACTTGGAGAACCATATTTCGGTAGCATGGAATCTATTATTTCGCAACTTGCTTTTTCCATTCCTGGAATAAAAGCTATTGAATTTGGTGCAGGATTTCATTCTACAAAAATTTATGGTTCGGAAAACAATGATTTAATTATTGATAGCAATGGGAAAACCTCTACAAACAATTCAGGTGGAATTAATGGAGGAATTTCAAACGGTAATAATATTATTTTTAGAGTTGCTGTCAAACCAACTTCAAGCATTGGAAAAGAACAAATGACATTCAATTTAATTACTAAAAAAGTAGAACCATTAGTAATTAGCGGTAGACACGATGTATGTTTTGCATTGAGGGTTCCACCAATTTTAAAAGCAATTTCTTACATTGTTATTGCTGATTTATATTTACTAAGAAAGACACAAATTCATTAATATGGTATTATAATTTATTTGGAAAATAATGTTAAATTTGTAGTTCGATTATTTTTAAATATGTGAATAAAAAAAGTAATGGATAAAATATTATCTAAATTAACAACATATTTTGAATACTACAACGAAGTATTTGGAGATATTATATATTTAAATGATAAAATTGAAAATATTGATTTAAAAGAACAAAATATATTACCAGAAATTTCTAAACAATCAAACTCTACTCAAAACGTTGAAAATATTTTGATTAAAAAAAGTACTAATAAAAATATCGAGAAAAATATTAATAAAATAGAACCAACTATAATAAATTTACCAAAACCATCGTCAAGTGTTGATGAAACTTGGGTAAATGCAATTTCATTAGAAGAACTTCATCAGAAAATTCAAAATTGCAACCAATGCCCATTAGGAAAGACAAGGAATAAATTAGTTTTTGGATCAGGTAATCCGAATGCTGATATTTTAATTATTGGTGAAGGACCAGGTGCTGACGAAGATATGACTGGATTACCATTTGTAGGGCGAGCAGGTCAATTACTTACAAAAATATTAGAGGCTATCGAATTAACTCGTGATGAAGTTTATATTGCAAATATCGTAAAATGTAGACCTCCCGGTAATAGAAGACCAGAAATAAATGAAGTTGATAAGTGCGAACCATATTTATTAAAGCAAATTGAATTAATTAAACCAAAATTTATTCTTGCTCTTGGTTTAACTGCAATTGAAACACTTTTCAAAACAAAATTCAAAATGGCTGATATTCGAGGCAAGTTGTTAGAATATCACAACATTAAAACTTTAGCAACATACCATCCAGCTGCACTTTTGAGAAATCCAAATTACAAAAAGGGTACTTGGGAGGATGTTAAATTATTAAAAAAATTATATTTAGAATCAAAAGAAATAAAATTATGATGAAAATTGCAATTCTCTGCGGTGGTATTTCATTAGAAAGAAATGTTTCATTAGCAGGAGGTAAAGCTGTAAATGATGCCCTTTATAAATTAGGTCATCTTCCAATTATGTTTGATCCAGCATTAGGAAAAGATGCTATATTAAATTCAAGTAATATTCCTATAATTGATACTCCTCCATCAATCGAAGACTTAAAACAATATAAAATAAAAAATTTCATTGATTGTTTTAATATTCCATTGTGGGACAAAATAGAAATGGCATTTGTTGTAATGCATGGAAAATATGGTGAAGATGGCGTAATACAAGCGTTATTAGAAGCACGCGGAATTCCTTATACAGGAAGTGGCGTAAAAGCAAATGCAATTGGTATTGATAAAAATACTTCAAAATTATTATTTGTATCTTCCGGGCTAACTGTTCCTCAATGGTTTCCTGTAAGACCAAGGTATTACGAAGATTACGATTATTTGAAAGCAATACGCGCTGAGTTAGGTAAAAGAATTGTTATTAAACCTAATGATCAAGGCTCGTCTGTAGGTATATCAATTATTGAAGATGGAAATATTGATGAAATTATGAAAGCTGTGAAAAATGCAGCTCAATATTCTGATTTAGTTATTGCTGAAAAATACATCGAAGGTCGCGAAATCACTGTTGGAGTAATAAATGGTCAAGTTTTGCCAGTTGTAGAAATTATAACTAATGAAGGATATTATGATTATCAACATAAATATCAAAAAGGACACACTTCTTATGAATGCCCTGCTAATTTACCTGAGGACATTGCAGAGTTTGCTCAAAATATGGCATTAACAGCTTATTATGCAATTGGTTGCGAAGGATTTGCAAGAGTTGATTTTAGATTAAATGATGACGGGGTTCCTTTTGTTATAGAAATTAATACAATTCCGGGCTTTACTGCAACTTCATTGATTCCAATGGCTGCAAAAGAAGTAGGATATGATTTTGAACAATTATGTCAACATATAATTAATATTACAGCAGAGAAGACAAATGCAAAAAATAAATGATTTAGCAGGTATTGGTAATGCAATCGTTGATTTCCAATTTCAAGTAGATTATACAGATTTAGAGAAATTTAAAATTGAAAAAGGAGAAATGAGAATCGTCGATTCTGATTTTCAAAACTTAATTTTGAACTATTTATCTGAAAGACAACTTAATATTTGTAGCGGAGGATCAGCAGCAAATACAATAGTTGCATTTTCCTCTTTCGGTGGAAAAGCCTCTTACAATACAATACTTGGAAATGATAAATACGGTCAATTTTATGCAAAAGAATTCAACCAATTAAATATTGAATTAGTAGCTCCATTTATTGAAAACAAAAGCACAGGTACATGCTTAGTGCTTATAACTCCTGATTCTGAAAGAACTATGCTTACTTCGTTAGCTGTAAATGAAGATTTTAGTGAAAAATATTTGAGTGAAGAACTTATTTCTAAAGCAAATTGGTTATATCTTGAAGGTTATAAATTCTCATCTCCAAAAAGTAGCAAAGCACTACAAACTGCTGTTGAAATGGCAAAAGATAATAAAACTAAAATATCATTTACATTTTCAGATACTTTTATTACTTCAAATTATAAAAATGAAATTGAAAAAGTATTAGAACATACTGAATTGATTTTCTGTAATGAATCTGAAGCTTTATCTTTTACAGGAAAGGATAATCCAGAAGATGCAATAAAGGATTTAAGTAATATAGTACCTAATGTAGCGGTTACACTTGGTAAAAATGGAAGCGTAATAATTACAAACAAACAAAAGATTAGCATTCCTCCCTATCCTGCGGAAAGAATCGATACTACTGGTGCTGGGGATATGTATGCTGGAGCTTTTTTCTATGCTATGATTTATATGAATTCTCTCGAAAAAGCTGGACATTTAGCTTCTATTGCATCAGCAAAAATAGTAAGTATTTTAGGTGCGAGATTAAAAGAGAATCCAAAAGAATTATTATATAGTTTAAATATTTAATTTCTTTCTAAAAATTTATCAATTAATTGTATTATTAAATGAAAAAATCAACAAAATATATAATATTAATAGCAATATTGTTTCAAAATTTTGGTATAAATTCGTTGTTTGCTCAATCGGGAATGAAATTTGAAGAATTATCAAAAAAATTAGAACCATATTTTGCTTTAGAATTAATAGAAGATATCAAAAGCGAATTACCTGAAAATGGTGGTTATTCTATATGGGGCTGGGATGTCGGTGATTTTTCTGGTGATGGATATTATGATTTAGCTATTTCAGTAAAATTCCATAATGATAAAAGCAAAACTGTTAAAGTCTTTCAATTTATTGATTCAGAAGGGTTTTTAACTAAAGTTGGACAATATGATTTTAAATATTTCGAGCTTCCTTTAGAAATTGGCGTTTCGATAAAGGATAATATTTGTTTTATTACACAAAAAAGAAAATTATTTGATTGGGAAATTATCGGTTATAGATTCATTAATGGAGATTTAATTAAATTAGATAATTTTGAGACCTATCGAATCGATCCATATACTTATGAAAAATATAGAAATTATCAAACTTGCGAAACAAGAGAAAAGTATTTACTAACAAAAAATAATAATGTTGAGTTTTATGCAAATTATATTTCAATCCCTTCATATGAACGTGGAAAAATGATGTATCATGGCTTTGCAAATTATATTACTACCTCATTCCCTGATTTTACAGTTGGTGGTGCATTTTATTATAGAGGTAATGAAGATGCATCTTATTCAATAAAATCAAATTATGATAGCGAAAATTTATATTTCACAATTAATATAATTGATGATGAGGTAGTTCCAACTCGTTGTGATTCATGCAAGGGAGATAATATTGATTTATGGTTCGATTTGTTTCCACTAATTGATTCAAGCAATAGATTCGTTAAAGAAATTAATAGTAAATCCATTTCTTTTAGAAATGAACCTGATACCGGACTATATTGCATAAGTATTAGCCCTGGCGATTTTATGAATAAAATGCCATTTGTATCAAATATAAAAACTACAGACGAAGTGAAATTCGATCAAAAGTTAAGTGCTAATAAAATCAAAATTACTTCTTCTTTATTTGATGGAGGCTATAGACTTAAAATTAAAATTCCTTATGAAATATTTGATATTGTTATAATGCCGGATTTAGTTGATGAAATGACTAGCATTGGTTTCACATTAATTGTAAATGATATGGATAATGAATTTAGAGCTGAAGAGACTAGCCAAATAGCTACATCAAAGTTTATTCAAAATAGTCCAATTTCTTTTGGAGAATTAATTTTTATTCCATCAAAACAATGGTACGGCGAATCAAACAATATATATAAAAGTTCAATATTAAAAAATTTAGAAAATTTTGGTTTTTAAAAAATAAAATACAATAAATATTTTTATATTCGTTTAAACTTAACTAAAACGATAATTAGATTATTATTTATGAGAATTACAAAACAATATACCAATAGAGAAAGTCAATCTCTAGATAAATATCTACAAGAAATTGGTAGAGTAGAATTACTTGATGCTGACGATGAAATTGTTTTAGCTCAGATTATGAAAAAAGGGGGCTATGAAAGCACTGTAGCATTAGAAAGATTAGTAAAAGCTAACCTTAGATTCGTTGTGTCTGTTGCAAAACAATACCAAAATCAAGGTCTATCTTTAGGTGATTTAATTAACGAAGGAAATCTTGGGTTAATTAAAGCAGCTAAAAGATTTGACGAGACTCGTGGCTTTAAGTTTATTTCTTATGCTGTCTGGTGGATAAGACAATCAATATTACAAGCTTTAGCTGAACAAAGCCGAATCGTTAGGCTACCTCTTAATAGAGTAGGTGCTTTGAATAAAATAAGTAAGAAGTTCAGCGAATTAGAACAAAAATATGAACGAGAACCTACAGCTGCAGAGCTCGCTGAGCAATTAGAAATGTCTGTACCTGAAATTGCTGAAACTATTAAAATTTCTGGTCGCCATTTGTCTGTAGATGCACCTTTTGTACAAGGTGAAGATAATAGATTGCTCGATATTTTACCTAATGAACAGCAACCACCACCAGATTCTGAATTAATTAGAGAATCATTAAAAGCTGAAGTAAAGCAAGTTTTAAATACTTTAAGCCCAAGAGAAGCTGAAGTAATTAAACTATATTTTGGTTTAGATTCTTCTGCACTTACTTTAGAAGAAATTGGTGAAAAATTTAACCTTACAAGAGAACGTGTTAGACAAATTAAAGAAAAAGCAATAAGAAGATTAAGACATGCTTCTCGTTCTAAAAGCCTAAAAACTTTTTTAGGTTAAAATTATTTTAATAATTATGTTAATAAACAACGGCAGATAATCTAATTTTATCTGCTGTTTTTAATTTTATTTTCTATAAAAGATAAATATATGAATACTGATATAAAAAGAGAAAGAAGACCTGATTGGCTTAAAGTAAAAGCACCATCTGGAGAAAATTTCGCAAAAGTAAAAGCAATGCTTAACGATAAAAAGTTGCATACTGTTTGCGAGGAAGCAAATTGTCCAAATATTGCTGATTGCTGGAACTGTGGAACTGCTACATTTATGATTCTTGGAGATATTTGCGTAAGAAATTGTAAATATTGCTCTGTTGCTACTGGAGCTCCATTACCAGTAGATAGCAATGAACCTAACAATATTGCTGAGTCAATTTATCAAATGAAACTTAAACACGCTGTTATTACATCAGTTACAAGGGACGATTTAAGTGATTGCGGTGCAACTTTTTGGGCTGACGTAATTAAAAAATCTAAAGAAAAAAACCCTAATACAACTATAGAAGTATTAATTCCTGATTTAAAAGGGAAAGATGAACTCTTAAAAATTGTGTTTGATGCAAAACCTGATATATTGAACCATAATATTGAAACTATACCTTCTCTTTATCCTACAGTCCGTCCCCAAGCGAATTATTCACGTTCTTTATATGTATTAAAATCAGCTAAAGAATATGGTTTGACAACAAAATCTGGATTAATGGTAGGACTTGGAGAATCAATGGATGAAATATATCAACTAATGGAAGACTTAAGAAAAGTAAATGTTGATATTTTTACTGTAGGACAATATTTGCAACCTACTAAAAATCATTATCCTGTGCAAAGATATGTGAAACCTGAAGAATTTAAAGAGATTAAAAAAATTGGTTTAAATATGGGATTTAAGCATATTGATGCTGGTCCATTAGTTCGAAGTAGTTATCATGCAGAAATGCATTAATGTTCAATTATAACAAAAAAAAACGTACTTAAAAACAAAATTCTTAAGTACGTTTTTTTATGATTACTAGGTGTGGGGGGACTGACCCC